>Ga0209550_10001083_pt1 | contig 26243 bp, 26 predicted proteins | sample LauGreSuBDMM15SN_2_FD_187567 | JGI IMG/M metagenome (GOLD analysis project Ga0209550, IMG submission 187567) | Freshwater lake microbial communities from Lake Michigan, USA - Su13.BD.MM15.SN (SPAdes) (version 5) | ecosystem: Environmental > Aquatic > Freshwater > Lake | place: Lake Michigan... | reverse complement strand
CTCCGTACTCAACTCTAAAGTGGGATTGATCAGATGGCCCAAGGCCTCATCGACATCCCAGACAAAGACACGTAAGCCGACACCGATCTGTGGCGCTGCTAACCCCGCACCAGGTGCTTCCAGCATGGTCTCTGTTAAATCTGCAACCAGGGTTCGTAACTCTTTATCAAAATCAATAACTTCAACTGCAGGCGTGGTCAATACCGGATCACCAAAGTATCGGATCGGTTGGATTGACATGAGCTAAGTCTAGCGTAGGGGTACGAGGCTATTACGTTAGTGAATAAGGATCCACTCGCAGATAAAGGTTCTTCTTCTTTGTAATCGCGCGGTGGCGAATATATTCTGCGATAAATTTGAGTAAGAGATCACTATCAGCTAAATCTGCGGTAAGCAGTATCCGAGATCTTGTTCCGCTGCGTTGCGCAGGTCCCAGGACTTTGGCGCTTACCGGCAAACGCTTCTCAAGCAGCGCTTTCTTAAACCCAGCCACGAGAGTAGTCGCCTCCGAACTCTCAACCTCCATCAGTACTGCTCTAGCAAAAGGTGGAAAGCTCACTTCACGCAGCTCGGCGAGTTCACGTATTGTCATAGTCTTTGGATTCCACTGTGCAAGTGCTGAGGTGATCGGGTTAGAGGAATTTACAACAGTTATGACTTCACCACCTTCGCCTACCAACGCCGCTGCAGCAAAGAATGTCTCACGCGCCCGCTCCTGGGCGCGTAAATCTGAATATGAAAAGAAAGAGTCTCCTTCGGTGAGGACAACTGCTGAGTAGCCGCCAACTATTTTTGGTTCCATACCTGCAGTGGCGATTACTAACGCTGGGGTATCTGGCAAATTAAGAATCTGCGACTCTGCCGTCGATAGATAAGTCGGGAAGTTTGGAAAGGCACGACCAATCTCCTCAGAGTGGCGCTCACTTCCACGTCCTAACGCCATCATCACATCACTTTTACACCATCTGCATTTGAACGAAGCATGGAGCTTTCCACATAGAAAACATTCAGGATCTATATTCGCCTTTCGGCGTGAAAGCTTTCCGCCACAATCGCAAGTCGCGAGATTACGACACTTTTTACACATTAGCGAGCTTGCATAACCTTTGCGAGGAACTAAGAAGAGAACAGGTCCAGAATTAAGCGCCTTACGAATCGGTGGGAAGATGCGATTTGGAAGTAGTTCTCCATTTAGAGATTCCAAATTACTTACCTTTAGGCGATTGCTCTTGCCTAAGAGTCTTACCTCGCCCGCTTCAATTAGCGCACCGATCTCTAAGGAAGGCGAATACCCAACAAAGAAAAGGTCAACTCCGCTCTGCGCAGAACGCATCAAAGCCAAATCCCTGGTGTTCCATCCAGGTGATCTTGGTTCGTAATGCGACTGTGCTCCTTCGCGGAATATGACAATCGTCTGCAGGTCAGGCGGGAAAGAGAAAACTGCACTTCTAGTTCCGATTGTTATTAGATTGTTTTCACTTATAGATCGCAAATAATTCTGATATCTCTCACTTCGACTCAGCGATGCGGATAGAACGCAGGCCTTATCCCCCAACGCCTGCGACAAGAGATGGAGCTCTCGCTCTTCAGGGGTGATGATGAGCACCGATCCTAATTTAACTTTAAGCAGGGCGAATTCAGCGAGTTTCGCAATAGCGTCCTCGTGCGGTTGCAGGTGAAGAAAGGTTTTACCTGCCTTAGCCGCGACCGCCTCTTTTACATCTCGATCAACGGCACGTTGCGCTCTATCTATATTGGCGGCTCGGGGTGGAATTGCACTGCGCAGCACGTCATAAGGGTGGCTAATCCACTGCGCGCAGGCACTTTCTACCAACTGCAGGAGTTCTCTTGGTGCAACAATTGTCGGCGAAAGGACTTTCGATATAAATTTTAAGCCGGCAGGTGCGCCTTCGTCACCTCTCGCAACAACGAGCGCTTCACATTCACGACCAGCGAAATCCACGCTAACCCGAACGCCGACACGTACATCGGTATCCATACGAGTCGGAATTAAGTAGTCAAAGAGTCCATCTAAATGAGCAACCGAGTTATCAACCCAAACCTTGGCGATCGGTGCAATATCTGCCGCGACCTTCTCAATTCGTTTCGCCGTCTGGGTCTTAAGACGAAGCGGCCGCGTAGTTGACACGGCTAAACCTTAGATCTAATTAACGGCTGCGCGTAGTTGATCTACTCGCGAGGTTAACTCCCAAGTGAAATTGGGTAGTTCTCGCCCGAAGTGACCATAGGCAGCTGTTTGAGCGTAGATAGGACGGAGTAAATTGAGATCACGAATGATTGCTGCAGGACGCAGATCAAAGACAGTTGTTACTGCATCTTGGATCCTCTGTACTGGCACGGTTTCGGTACCAAATGTCTCTACGAAGACACCAACTGGTTGCGCCTTACCGATTGCATAAGCAACCTGCACCTCACAACGTCGGGCTAAGCCAGAGGCAACCACGTTCTTGGCCACCCAGCGCATCGCATACGCTGCAGAGCGATCTACCTTCGAAGGATCTTTTCCGGAGAAGGCGCCACCACCATGGCGGGCCATTCCCCCGTAGGTATCTACGATTATCTTTCGTCCAGTTAAGCCGGCATCACCCATCGGCCCACCAATAACAAAACGCCCAGTTGGGTTGATTAAGGTGCGCATATCTTTGCGCGGCAGATCAATCTTGGCTAGAACTGGTTCAATTACATATTCAATAATTTCTGGTGTCAACTTCTTCACAACGTCAACTTCTTCAGCGTGCTGACTTGAAATGACAACAGTATCTAAAGCAACCGCTTTATCGCCATCGTATTCAATTGTCACTTGGGTCTTACCATCGGGACGAAGATATGACAGAGCTCCTGATTTGCGGACAGATGAGAGTTGTTGGGCTAATTCATGCGCTAGCCAAATAGGAAGCGGCATTAACTCTTTGGTGTCATCACAGGCATATCCGAACATCAAACCTTGATCGCCAGCACCTTGCAGGTCTAGTGGATCAACCGAAGATGAAACGCGATTTTCGTAAGCATCATCAACACCCTGCGCAATATCCTGAGATTGCTGTCCAATAGAGATAGAAACGCCACAGCTGTTGCCATCGAAGCCTTTCACTGATGAGTCATAACCGATAGCGATTACCGTGTCGCGAACAATTCCCATTACATCGGCATACCCATTAGTTGTAACCTCACCCGCTACATGCACCTGACCAGTCGTAATCAAGGTCTCCACCGCAACGCGACTAGATGCGTCTTGTGAAAGCAGTGAATCCAGAATTGCGTCAGAAATTTGATCTGCGATCTTATCTGGATGGCCTTCTGTTACTGATTCAGAGGTAAATAAGCGTTTTGACATTGGATCAACCTAACTGGTTTAAAGCCTGATCAAGCAATAACTCGGCAAGCGTGTCTTTGCTGGTGAGCGGAACTGGGATTTGAGCGCCATTGCTCGTGATTATAAAACCTTCTGTATCTGAAGCGCCGAATATTGCGCCATTTGATACATTGTTTAGATAGAGAATATTAGCGCCCTTAGAAACCCTTTTAGCCTCAGCTGCGATTAAGTCATCATTAGTCTCGGCAGCAAAAGCGATAACTATCTGCTTCTGACGAAGCTGGGCGATGGACTTCAAAAGATCAGGATTTTCAACCAGTGGAATATCTAGCAACAAACCTTTCTTAATTTTGCCTTCCGAGTATTGCAAAGGCCGCGCATCTGCCACAGCCGCACTCATGACCAATAAATCGGTGGAAGGAAATTCAATCTCTAACGCAGAATGCATTTGGGTTGCAGTCTCAACCTGCAAAATTTCAATTCCAGAAAGAGCTTCGATCTCTTCTTCAGAGAGCTGTGGGTTGGCAAAGATCATCTTCACTTGAGCTCCTCGATCACGGGCTGCACGTGCTACGGCAGCGCCTTGTCGCCCGCTTGAGCGATTGCCAATAAAGCGCACCGGATCAATTGCTTCACGTGTTCCACCCGCTGTGACAAGAACACGCTTACCTAGATAATCTTTTTCTACATCAATCAATTTTTCGAATTCGCTAATAATTGCCTCTGTGTCGGGGAATCTACCTTGGCCTATATCATCTCCAGTTAGCCTTCCAATCGCTGGTTCCATGATTGTGAAACCGCGTGCTCGCAACGTCTCTACATTTTCTTGCGTTGCAGGGTCTTGCCACATCTGAGGATGCATCGCCGGAACCATAAATACCGGCACATCAATGGCTAGAACTAGGTTGGTTAACAAATCATCGGCGCGACCTGCAGTTATCCTGGCAATTAAGTCGGCGGTAGCTGGTGCAATTATTAAAGCATCAGCCTTACTTGCTAATGAAATATGTCGCACTTCATCAACTCGTTCCCAAACTTGGGTGGTAACTGCGCGGTGTGAGAGCGCTTCCCAAGTTGCCGCGCCTACGAAATTAAGACTCGATGGGGTTGGAACTACCGTGATTTGATATCCCCGATCCTGCAGCCGTCGTAAGAGATCGCAAGATTTATATGCGGCAATACCGCCACCAACGCCGAGAATTACTTCTCGAACTTTGGCCATCTGAGTGAAGGAGAGAAAGGTTGCTTACGCTGTTGGTTCGAGATTTTCGATCGTCAAAAGTCCTTCGTTGATTTCACGAAGTGCTATCGACAGTGGCTTCTCGTGTACGTGTGTTTCGACAAGTGGGCCAACATATTCAAGAAGGCCTTCACCAAGTTGTGAGTAATAAGCATTTATCTGACGGGCGCGCTTTGCGGCATAGAGCACCAAGCTGTACTTAGATCCGCTCTTATCGAGAAGTTCATCGATTGGTGGGTTAGTGATTCCGTCCATTTGGACCTCCTGGGTACGCACGCAATTACGGTTAAAAGCTACGAATTATTGGTTAATCCTATCAGGCGTTCGACGACCTCTTCTACTCGCTCATTTACTAAGGAGAGGTCAAATAGACCTGCCTGTGCCAGTTCCTCCTGCGCTAGAGCAAGGCGTGCGGCACGTCTTTCCGGTGAATCAGTCCCCCGCCCTTCTAAACGAGAGACCAACTCTTCCCAAGAAGGCGGCTGCAGAAAAACTAATATCGCCTCCGATGCACTCTCTTTAACTTGCTTAGCTCCCGCAATTTCAATCTCAAGAAGTACATTCTTTCCATCACGTAAAGCATCTTCGACTGGCTTACGAGGAGTGCCGTATCTATTACCTGCGAATTCCGCCCATTCCAGAAAAAGTACAGATTTAATCGCGCTATCAAATTCATCATTGCTATAGAAATAGTAATCAACACCATCAACTTCATTGTGTCTGGCGCTGCGCGTTGTTGCCGAGACGCTTACCCAAAATGTATTAGTATCTTTTAGAGCTTTAGCTACCGTGCTCTTACCAACTCCCCCAGGACCTGAGAGAACCAGTAATTTTCCACGCTGCGCCGCTGCAACACGATCTGGAAATTCATTAAGTAAATTTTTGCGTTGCGCGATTCCTAGACCTTGAACTCGTCGCGTCTGAGAAATTTGTAAACGATCTAGCGTGGCTATCGCACGAACTTTACCTACGCCTGAGAACGATTCAAGCAATTCCACTACTCGCATCTTCGCAATAGCCTCATCACTCTTCGCTAAATCAAAAATGGCTGAAAGCGAGAGCTCTCCACTCTTTACCCGAGCCTTGGTTGCCGCTCTGACTTGACGAGCTGCAGTCGATTTTGCCAGCGCGGCTGCACGTTGTTCTGCAGTTAACTTGGGAGGAATCGGCATTATTTAACTCTACGCAAGAGCGGTCAGAATTTCATCAGCAATCGACTGCGCCTTTTTACCCATCGCCGTAGGTCCATCAGCCCAGGAGTTGGTAATTGGACGTCCAATCACAACAAAGTTGGCACCGGCGGCTATCGCATCACCTGGCGTCATAGTTCGCACTTGATCATCACCGCCTTGCTCTGCAATAGGTCTTACTCCTGGCGTAATAATGACTGGTTCGCTTCCAACCGCGCTTCGAATCGCTGCAGTTTCTAATGGAGAACAGACTAGCGCTTTGGCTCCAGATTCAACTGCCATCTTGGCAAGAGCAACAGCGCTCTCTAGCGCCGGATTTGCATATCCAATTTCAAATAAATCTGATTCAGAAAGTGAAGTTAATATCGTGACCGCAGTAATTGCGACGTTCGGTACCGCCTGGGCGGCAGCATTTATCATCGCTCGGCCACCACTGGCATGCACAGTTAAAAACATTGGGTTGAGATGAGAAATCGCCTTAGCTGAACCAGAAACCGTATGTGGAATATCGTGCAACTTTAGATCTAAGAAAATTTGCGCACCAGTGCGCTTTACAACTTCTTCTACACCTGGGGCGCCGAAATTCAAATAAAATTCTAGACCCAACTTAAAAACGCTAACCGACTCTTGCGTAGCCTCTATCCAAGAGATTGCAGTTTCAAAATCAGAGGTATCAACTGCAAGAATTATCGGCGCTTTCATTGATCCTCCACACGATGGGCATAACCGATAGCAGATTTTAAAGTTGGAAAGCCCTTTGCGGTCAAGAGTTCGCGCAACTCTCGCTGAATCTCAATTACCGCTAGTGGATTTCCGAAACTAGCGGTACCAACGCTAACCCCTGAGGCTCCTGCCAGAATCAATTCCAAAGCATCTCTGCCTGAAGTTACTCCGCCCATTCCTAAAATCGGAACGGTAGGCATGGCCGCATGAACCTGATAAATAGCACGTACTGCAACTGGACGTATAGCAGGACCAGATAGTCCACCGGTCTTTCCCCCAAGATGTGGTCGCATCGAATCTATATTGATGACCATTCCAAGAACGGTATTAATAAGAGCTAAAGCATCAGCGCCAGCATCAACTACTCCTCGCGCGATTTCAGGCAGATTAGTTACATCCGGAGAAAGTTTGGCGATAATAGGAATCTCGCCACCAATTGTGCGACGCACTCCATCAATCACGCGACGCGATGCATCTGGATCACAAGCAAAGACCAGACCACGATTTTCAACATTTGGACAAGAGATATTCACTTCGAGCGCGCTTATGCCAGCAACTGATCGAACTTTACGGGCCAGAGTTGCGTACTCCTCAACGGTTTCACCGGCGATCGAGACGATCACCCGCGACTTCTGCTCAATCAGCCACGGAACATCTTTCGCTAAAAATGCATCGATTCCTGGACCTTGCAATCCGATGGAGTTAAGCATGCCAGAGGGTGTTTCAGCCATTCGTGGCGTCGGTCTGCCATAGCGAGGCTTATTCATTACCGATTTAGTTACAACAGCACCGATATCTCGCAAGTCAAAGAATTGCGCTAACTCTCTACCTGAGCTGGCACATCCGCTGGCGGTAAAGATTGGGGTATTGAAGAAGGCATTTCCGAGAGTGGTGGAGAAATCAAAGTTGCTCAAGATGTCACCTCGGGAACTTGCCCGACCATATTCCACTGAACTTGTGCGCCATCCATTACTGGGCCATCTATACACGAGCGCAACATCGCAACCTTGCCATCTTCTCCCAATACTGGAAGAACGCAGGTCATACAAATACCGACTCCACACGCCATCGCTTCTTCAACTGCGCATTGGTGAACAACATCACTTCCCGCAGCTAAAGCTGAAATCGCACTTAACATACCCATAGGCCCGCAGGAGTAAATTACATCTACTTCTCTCTTTTCAATAAGCGCTTTGATCGGTTCAGTGACTCTTCCGATTTCGCCCATCGAACCATCTTCAGTATAAATCTTTAACGAATTGACGGAGCGTTTACCTTCCATAGGCGCATAAATCTTTGCGCCAGTAGATGCTCCAAGCAACATATCTACTTGGCATCCCCGAGCTTTCAAAACTTCAGCTAAACCAAATAGTGGAGCAGAACCATAACCACCACCGACAAGAAGCGCTTTTACTGGCTGCGTTGGTATACCAAATGCGGTGCCAAGCGGTGCGATGATATCTACCTCGGAACCCTCTGCCTGCGAACAGAGCCATTTAGAACCAGCCCCATGCGGAGCAACAATCAACTCCATAGTTCCACCAAAGCTAACGCTCTCCGCCACCCGTGAGATTGCAAAGGCGCGTCGCAAAATCATGCGCGAGGATTCACCACCAACTTTAATAGCAACGAAATTGCCAGGTCTACAAGATTTAACTAAATCTCCAATACCAAAAACGATTTGGTGATATTGCCCAACTCTTTTATTGGCTAAAACCGTAGCGTTCATTTGCGCTGCAGAACGATTTATTAGCGACATTATCTCTTCAACCATTCTTGAATAGGCGACACGCTAAGTTCACCACGTTGCAACGCTTTAATGCCTTCAACTGCTGCGCTAAAACCTGCAGTTGTGGTTATGCAAGGAATTGACCGCTGCACCGCCGCAGTGCGGATCGCCCATCCATCAGCACGAGTACCTCGCCCTACAGGAGTGTTAATCACTAGATCCACATCACCGCTATTTAAAAGCTCCACGATTGTGCGCTCCCCCATTGGACCTGAACCTTCGGAATACTTACGTACCTTATGGGACAAGACTCCATTTAGAGCGAGGAAATCCGCTGTGCCTCCAGTTGCTAATAGATTAAAACCTAGCGCTAGAAGCGCTTCTGCAGGAGCAATTCCTGAAGATTTATCTTTATCTGCCAAGGAGATAAAGACCGTTCCCGCTTTAGGCAATGGACCAAAGGCGCTTATCTGCGACTTGGCATAGCTTTCGCCAAATGTTTCGGCAATACCCATAACTTCACCAGTGGAACGCATCTCTGGACCCAGAACAGCATCAACTCCACGTCCATCAGTTCGTCTAAAGCGGTTCCACGGCAGAACTGCTTCCTTAACGGAAATTCCTTTTGCAACTCCATCGAGAGTATTAGGTAATAAACCTTCACTCTTTAACTCAGCGATAGTTGAGCCCACAGATATTCTCGCCGCAGCTTTCGCTAAAGGAACTCCAGTTGCTTTACTCACAAAAGGTACTGTTCGAGATGCACGTGGGTTCGCTTCTAAGACATATAGAACATCTTCAGCGATTGCGAATTGAATATTTATTAGACCTAATACTCCAACGCCTTGGGCGATTTTAAGCGTTGCTTCACGGATCGCTTTCTGCTGTGCCGGTGTAATCGTCGCTGCTGGAAGAACGCACGCGCTATCACCTGAGTGAATGCCTGCTTCCTCGATATGCTCCATTACCCCACCGAGGAAGAGTTCATTTCCGTCATAGAGCGCATCAACATCAATCTCGATTGCGCTATCTAAGAAACGATCCACGAGGACTGGATGATCTGGTGTGATATCGGTGGCACGGCTAATAAATGATGAAAGAGCTACATCATCATAGACAATTTCCATTCCGCGACCACCGAGAACGAAAGATGGGCGAACCAAAACTGGATATCCAATGCGCGCTGCGATATCTAATGCTTCCATCTGGGATGCCGCCATTCCAAACTCTGGCGCAGTAAGAGCCTGTTCCATTAGAACTTGGCCGAATGCGCCACGCTCTTCCGCCAGGTTAATCGCTTCCGGTGAAGTACCTAAAATATTTACTCCTGCTGCCTTTAAACCAGCGGCTAATCCCAAGGGTGTTTGTCCACCGAGTTGCGTGATGACGCCAAGTAGTGGCCCCGCCAGCGTTTCGGCATGAACTACTTCTAGAACATCTTCTAGCGTTAGTGGCTCAAAGTAGAGACGATCTGAAGTGTCGTAATCAGTAGATACCGTCTCGGGGTTGCAATTGATCATAATTGTTTCAAACCCCGCCTCACGTAAAGTAAATGAGGCATGGACACAGGAGTAATCGAACTCAATACCCTGGCCGATTCGATTCGGGCCACTGCCTAAAATAATTACTGCAGGTTTTGTCCGAGCTCGGACTTCCGTCTCTTCTTCATAACTTGAATAATGATAAGGAGTAAATGCCTCAAATTCGGCGGCGCAAGTATCGACGGTCTTATAGACCGGACGAATATTGGCGTGATGACGTGCTTTGCGAACATCCTCTTCTTTCAATCCTCGCAGAGTTGCGATCTGAGCATCCGAAAAGCCCATCTCCTTACCTGATCGTAAAAGATGAAGCGATAACTCACCTGGCTGGGCTAACTCTTTGGCGCGAATATTTATCAAATCAATTTGATGCAAGAACCAGCGATCAATCTTAGTCGCCGCGAATATCTCATCAATATCTGCCCCAACCCACATCGCCTTCTGCACTTGTTGCAAACGATATTCAGTCGGTATCTGCATTGCCTGCAGCAAGGCAGCTTTATCTATCTTCGAAATATCTACAGGGAATTGGAAGATCGCCTCTTTCCGTTCTAAGGATCTCAGCGCCTTCATTAACGCTTCGGGGAACGAGCGACCAATAGCCATCGCCTCGCCAACGCTCTTCATTGTTGTAGTAAGTCGTGGATCAGCATCGGCAAACTTTTCGAAGGCAAAGCGTGGAGCCTTTACGACTATGTAATCTAAGGTCGGCTCAAAAGATGCGGGGGTTACTTGAGTAATGTCATTTTTGATCTCGTCCAAGGTGTAACCAATGGCCAGTTTGGTGGCGATTTTAGCAATTGGAAACCCGGTCGCTTTGGATGCCAAGGCGCTAGAGCGTGAGACACGTGGATTCATCTCTATTACGATAATTCGGCCGTTATCTGGGTTTACTGCAAATTGAATATTGCAACCACCAGTTGCAACTCCAACTTCACGAATAATATCTATAGAAAGATTACGTAATTTCTGGAACTCCACATCGGTCAGAGTGAGCGCCGGCGCAACAGTGATTGAATCACCGGTGTGCACACCCATCGGATCGATATTTTCAATGCTGCAGACAATCACCACGTTATCTGATGAATCTCGCATTACTTCTAATTCGAACTCTTTCCATCCCAAGATTGATTCTTCCAGGAGTACCTCAGATGTTGGACTATAACGAAGACCAGCACCTGCAATCTGTCGTAAGTTCTCCTCATCAAAGGCTATACCTGATCCAAGTCCACCCATCGTAAAAGATGGGCGAACAACCACTGGGTAATGCAGAACTGCGGCTCCTGCAATCACCTCTTCCATCGTATGACAGATAACTGACTTTGCCGACTCGCCACCGATCTTTTCAACGATAGCTCGGAATAGTTCACGATTCTCTCCACGTTCAATCGCATCAACATCTGCCCCGATCAAATGAGTTCCATAACGTTCTAACGTTCCCGCTTTATGTAAACCAATCGCTGCATTTAGCGCTGTTTGACCACCAAGGGTTGCCAGAACTGCATCGGGTCGCTCTTTGGCAATAATCTTCTCGATAAATTCTGGAGTTATAGGTTCAATATATGTTGCATCTGCAAATTCTGGATCGGTCATAATCGTTGCAGGATTTGAGTTAACTAGAATCACTCGAATTCCTTCTGCGCGCAAGACCCGACAGGCTTGAGTTCCTGAATAATCAAACTCACAGGCCTGGCCAATAACAATTGGCCCAGATCCAATTACCAGAACGCTTTTTATTGATAAATCGCGTGGCATTAAAGTGAACCACCCTTGCGTGGATACTTAACCATCAAATCTATAAAACGATCAAAGAGATATGCCGCATCATGTGGACCAGCGGCAGCTTCTGGGTGGTACTGAACGCTAAATGCGCCCCGTTCTAGAAGTTGTAGGCCTTCAACAACGCCATCGTTTAGCCCAACGTGTGTTACTTCACCCGAACCGAAGACTGTATTGAACACTCCATCAACCGGCGCCTTAATTGCAAAACCATGATTGTGCGCTGTGATTTCGACTTTTCCAGTCTTCTTATCTAAAACTGGTTGGTTAATTCCCCGATGACCAAACTGTAATTTGTAAGTATCGAAACCTAGCGCTCGACCCAGAATTTGATGCCCAAAGCAAATTCCAAAGATAGGAATCTCTTCGATCAGAATCTCACGAACAAGATCAACGACGCCATCCATTGTTGCGGGATCTCCTGGACCGTTTGAAAGAAAAACCCCATCAGGTCGAACGCTCTTAATATCTTCTAAACTAGAGTTAAAAGGCAAGACATGAACCTCAACTCCACGCACGGCTAACGCTCTTGGAGTTGCTCCCTTGATCCCCAGATCAATAGCTGCAACGGTATATCTCTTTGCACCAACAGCTGGAACGATATATGGCTTATCCGTTGATACATCTGCACTTAAATACGCCCCTGACATCGCATCGATCTTACGTACCTCAATTACCATCTCGTCACGCGAAATTTCTAAATCTGAAAAGATGCCTACGCGCATCGCTCCACGATCTCGCAGATGCCGTGTTAAGGCTCTTGTATCTATACCTTGGATTCCAACGACCCCTTGTTCAATTAATTCAACTTCTAACTCTTTTTCGCTACGCCAATTACTGGAAATTGTAGAAGGGTTGCGAACGACGAATCCGGCCACCCAAATCTTCTTCGATTCATTATCAGGGGTATTTATCCCAGTATTTCCGATATGCGGTGCAGTCATAACAACTACTTGTCGATGATAACTTGGATCAGTTAACGTCTCTTGGTAGCCAGTCATACCGGTTTGGAATACCGCTTCGCCAAAAGTACGCCCAGTTGCAGCCCAAGAGTTACCTTCAAATATTCTGCCATCATCTAATACGAGAAATGCTTTAGCCACTACTTGTCACCCTGCGGATGAAGTTTTCCCTCAAGATAGGTTGGCAAACCCCGATAGAAGGTAGCGGTGATGACTCCCGGCAGGTCCATTCCATGGAAGGGAGTATTGCGACTACGGGACGCGACTAAATCGCGATCGACTCGATAAATCTGGGTTGGGTTTATTAAAGTTAAATTCGCAACGTTGCCAACCGCAATTTTCTGGCCATGATCTACATATCGGCCAATCCGCGCCGGCGCATAACTCATGCGATCCGCCACAGCCTCCCAATCCATTAACCCTGTGGCCACCATAGTCTGGTTAATAATTGCAAGTGCGCTCTCCAACCCCAACATTCCAAAGGCCGCTTCCTGCCATTCACACTCTTTCGCCTCCGCTGGATGCGGAGCATGATCGGTAGCGACAATATCAATAGTTCCGTCGGCAAGTCCTTCACGTAACGCCTCAATGTCACGTTGGGTGCGCAGCGGAGGATTAACTTTGAAAATTGGATCATAACTCAGCGCTTTTTCATCGGTTAAAAGCAAGTGGTGCGGGGTCACCTCAGCGGTTACATCGATACCTCGCGCTTTTGCCCAACGAATAATTTCAACTCCCCCAGCCGTCGTCAGATGGCAGATATGTAAGCGCGATTTCACGTGATCTGCAATTAAAATATCACGTGCAATGATCGCCTCCTCGGCTACCGCTGGCCAACCCTTTAAACCTAAACGAGATGAGATCTCACCTTCATTCATCTGTGCGCCAAGGGTTAAACGTGGTTCCTGCGCGTGTTGGGCGATAACGCCATCAAATTTCTTCACATATTCCAAAGCCCGACGCATAACTAGTGGATCAAATACGCAATTACCATCATCGCTAAAGATTCGAACTCGTGCTCGAGAATCCGCCATCGCACCAATTTCAGAAAGGTTCTGACCTAGCAACCCTTGCGTAACCGCACCAATTGGAAAAACATCTGCAAAACCCGAACTCTGCCCTAAGGCATAAACTTGTTCGACAACACCTGCTGTGTCAGCAACCGGAGAAGTATTAGCCATCGCAGAGACTGCTACATACCCACCCTTAGCTGCCGCCATTGTCCCCGACAAAACAGTCTCTGCATCTTCCTTACCAGGTTCGCGTAGATGGGTGTGCAGATCTACCAGCCCGGGTAGAACGATCGAGCCAGATAAATCAATTTCAACAACGCCACCACCCTTAGGCAATGATTTGGCTATCGCTGCAATCTTTCCATCGCGAACTTCAATATCGCTCTTACTTCCATCAGGAAGTGTTAAACCTTTTAGAAGGAAATTTGCCTGTGTCACAGCGCTGCTCCAATCTCTTGGCTACCAGCCAGAAGTAGATATAAAATTGCCATTCGGATACTTACTCCATTTGCTACTTGTTCAACAATCACAGACCGTGCTCCATCTGCAGCGTCAGCGGTAATTTCCAAACCACGATTCATTGGCCCCGGATGCATAACAATCGCACTTTGCTTTAGCGTCCGAATTCGATCACTGTTTAATCCAAAATATCTAGAATACTCGCGGGCGTTTGGAAAGAAGAGTTCGTTCATTCGCTCCAGTTGGATTCGCAACATCATCACCGCATCAACGCTATTTATCACATCATCTAAATCGTATGAAATCTCGCAAGGCCAACTTTCAACGCCGACTGGCAGCAAAGTAGGTGGGGCTACGAGAACAACCTGCGCTCCCAGCATTGATAATAAAAGTACGTTAGATCTGGCGACTCGAGAATGTAGAACATCGCCAACGATGGCAACTCGCAAACCTGAAAGATCACTCCCACCCTTAGATAAATGTTTGCGGATAGTGAAAGCATCTAATAAGGCTTGGCTGGGATGCTCGTGAGTTCCATCCCCCGCATTTATAACTGATCCAGACATCCATTGAGAATCTGCTAAGCGCTGGGCGGCACCGGATGCGCCATGCCGGATAATTACCGCATCAGCACCCATTGCTTGAAGAGTTTGCGCAGTATCTTTCAGAGACTCGCCCTTGCTTATGCTCGATCCTTTTGCGGAAAAGTTGATTACATCTGCAGATAAGCGTTTCGCAGCGGCCTCAAAGGAGATTCGAGTACGTGTGGAATCTTCGGCGAAGAGGTTAACTATTGTTCGGCCGCGCAGCGTTGGCAGTTTCTTCATTGGTCCGTCACTTACTCGTGCCAACTCTTGCGCCGTATCTAAGATGGAAATCGCATCAGATTTAGAGAGATCATTTATCGATAAGAGATGTTTCATTCGCTGCTACCTTCAATCAACACTTCATCAACACCATCGAGCTCAGTTAGATGAACAATCACGCTTTGGGAAATTGATGTTGGAATATTTTTACCAACATAATCTGCACGAATCGGTAGCTCTCGATGACCTCGATCTACCAAGATCGCTAACTGCACGCTCTTTGGTCGACCAATTTCTCCGAGCGCATCTAGAGCGGCACGGATTGTTCTGCCAGAGAAGAGAACATCATCAACCAGGATTACATTTCTACCTTCAACCCCTAATGAAGGAATCATGGTTGGCATCAAAGCCCGAGGAGGACGCAACCGCAGGTCATCGCGATGTAGCGTGATATCTAGGGTGCCCACTTGGATCGGGAGATTCTCGATCTTGCTAATTATTTCGGCGATACGTTTAGCTAGATGCGCGCCACGAGTTGGAATCCCTAATAATGTGATGGCATTGGAGCCAGCATTTCGTTCCAGGATCTCATGTGAAATTCGAGTAAGTGCGCGGGATATATCTGGCGCAGGCAGGACAAGGCTCATTTAAATCTCCTTCCCCGCCTCGCAGGACGGGTCGTTAAAGGATGCTGGCAAATAGTACACCGCCGGAGCCACATCCTGTGGACAGCCGGAAGTGTGAACGGTGCCAATCGCCTTAACCTACCGCGTATGAAAACTACCCCGGCATTTAGCCAGCCCACTCCAGAATCAGTCGCGCTACGTCTGCGTTCTATACGCAAGTCGCGCGGCTGGACTCTCAACGATATCGAAGCCAGATCTGGTGGCTCGATCAAGGCCGTTGTTATGGGTTCTTACGAACGTGGCACCCGCGCAATATCCCTGGCTCGGGCATTGGAGTTAGCCAATCTATTTGGAATACCAATAGTTGATCTATTGAGCGGTTCCAACCCAGTGCACGATCTGAATTTAAAGTCACGCAGATTTGATCAGAGGCGAGTTGGCCAGCTAATGGAAGAAGGCGACGACGAAAGATTCAATAAAATTCATAGATTTCTAATCGCCATTGCACAGCGTAGAGGTGACTGGAATGGCGAAATTTTGACCTTGCGTTTCACCGATTTAGATAACTTAACGCTTCTTTTAGAGATGAACCAGAGTCAGTTATCGCAATGGTTGAGTGAATGGAAGATTACCTTGGGGTGAGGCTAGATTGCCAAACTATCTTTGATTGATGCTATTCGGCCAAGAACGCCATGGATGTAGGTTGCTGAGTCATCTGTGGAGAGCTCTCTAGCTAGGTTGAGCGCTTCATCAATTGCAATCGCATCTTCCAAATCTTTACACCATAAAATTTCATATATGCCTAGCCGCAGAATATTTCGATCTACTGCAGGAAGCCGATCCATATCCCAGCCTTGCGCGTAAGTAGATATCAATTCATCGATCTTCCGGCGATTATCCGCGACTCCTAAAATCAACTCTTTAGTATATTCGCGTATCGGCCGTGCATCAGGGCCATCATCGTCAATATCTCGTATCGCCAAAAGATCAGCCGGTGCTAAACCACGAATATCGCCTTCATAAAGTAGATCTAGGCAATGTTTGCGGGCCTTACTTCTGGCAGACACTAGTTCGCGCGACCCAAATATGATCCATCACGAGTATCAACTAAGACCTTTTCATCTTGCTTGATAAAAAGTGGTACTTGAATTTGAATTCCAGTCTCGACTGTTGCAGGTTTAGTTCCACCTGAAGAGCGATCACCTTGTAGGCCAGGCTCTGTATAGGTAATAGTGAGAACTACCGACGCTGGTAGCTCTATATAGAGCGGGTTATTCTCATGAATAGCCACAATCGCTTCGGTGTTCTCCAACATATATTGCGCCGAATCACCCACCGTGGCCGAACTTATATTCATCTGATCAAAGGTTTTATTATCCATAAATACGAAATCTTCGCCCTCTTTATAGAGGAAGTTCATCTCTCGCTTCTCTAAAATGGCTATTTCTATCTTTACTCCAGCGTTAAAAGTCTTATCTACTACTTTCCCGGTTAAAACCTGCTTCAACTTGGTTCGCACAAAAGCTGGACCCTTACCTGGCTTCACGTGTTGGAATTCAACAACAGTCCATAGTTGACCATCAATATCTAAGGTCATGCCATTTTTTAAATCATTAGTTGTTGCCACGATGACTCCAGTTCGCGCATCAGCGCAATTCATCAACCGAATGCGCTTGAAAGAATTACCACGCGAGGTTGGCCTTCGATTCTCGAAGGCTATTAGTGAAGTTTACCTGAAGATTTAAGCGATCAGAGCCTTAAGAGCGATCAGCGCCAATACATAGGAATTTGGCCCAAATCCTCCGATAGTCCCATTCGCGACTCCCGAGATTACCGATGTGTGTCTAAATTCTTCACGCGCCAAAGGATTTGAAAGATGTACTTCAATCAGCGGCGACTTAACCAATTCAGCGGCATCTCTAATGGCATAGGAATAATGAGTAAATGCTGCGGGATTGATGATAACTGGAATCAAACCATCGGCTGCTTCGTGCAACCAAGATATTATTATTGCTTCATCATCACTTTGACGGACATCAGCCGTAAAACCATGTGTCTTTGCAGCGCTCTCTATATGAGCGACCAATTGTGGGTAGCTCATCTCACCGTAGATCGCAGAGTCACGTATATCTAGGCGAGCCAGATTTGGTCCATTAATAATTAAAACCTTCATAAGCTCACCTTCTCGTATGCCGTAAATAGAAGATTATCATCTGGATTCTCCAAACGATCAGTCTTACCAATAGCCGTAATTGTAACGAAGCGAAGAGACTTCCCGCGGGCTTTTTTATCGAGTGACATATTCGCAAGCAGAACCGGCCAAGAGCTCCGTTTATATGAAACAGGAAGACCCAGTCCTTGCAAGATATCTAAATGATCTTGGGCTATCTCTGATGTGATTAACCCTAATGCCAACTGAACCTGAGCCATAAAGGCCATTCCTATCGAAACACATTCACCATGGCGCATCGAAAACTTACATTCCAGTTCAATAGCATGGCCAAGAGTGTGGCCATAATTTAAGGCCTCTCGTGCAAAACTTTCTTTGAAATCCTGCGAAACAACGTTGGCCTTAACCGCTATCGCGCGCGTGAATATCTCTTTGACCGCTTCACGATCTCCACGGATCGCACCCAAGCTTTTGCCACGTAATAAATCCAGAATTACACCATCTGCAATAAATCCTGCTTTAACAACTTCGGCTAAACCCGCTGCGTAATCACGATCGGTCAAAGTTTCCAGCCAAGAGAAATCAATTACAACTGCAACGGGGCTATGAAATGCGCCAATCAAATTTTTTCCATACTCACTATTGATAGCGGTTTTTCCACCGACTGCAGCATCTACCATTCCTGCCACAGTAGTAGGAACTGCTACCCAATCAATCCCCCGCAGCCAAGATGCCGCCGCAAAACCACCAAAGTCTGTAGTGGCACCACCACCAAGTGCAACAACTACATCGTTACGAGTGAATCCAGCAGCACCGAGCCAATTCCATACTTGCAACAAGGTAGACGCTGATTTTCCACCCTCACCATCAGGAATCGGAAAGGTAAAAATCTCAGTATCTCCGCTATCAATATCTCCGAGACGCGATTGCATTTCTTGCGAGACTATAAAGGCAGCACGAGTACGCCCCACGAGCAATCTGGATAACTCTGATTTCCAATCAACATCAATCAAAATCCCATAGTTATGTTCTGCACTTACCTCGATCGTGCTCATTGTGTAAGTCTAACGATCTCAGCAACAATTTCCTTTGGAGCGCGCTCATCAACCTTCACTACATAAGTTGCCAGCGCTTCATAAATTGGACGTCGTTTATCCATCAACTCCTGCCAAGCGCCTCGTGGATTATTGAGTAACAGAGGACGATCGCGATTAAACCCTACGCGCGGAGCCGCTGTCGCTAGCGAAACATCAAGATAAACAACTGCATCCTCAATCCTGCGAAGAAGTTCTTGCGCGGTTTCAGAAAGTGGTGCTCCTCCCCCAAGTGAGAGAACGCCATCTAATCTAGCTAACTCTTCTTTCAAAACTGCTTCCTCCAATTCGCGAAACCAAGGTTCGCCTTTATCAATAAATATCTGAGAAATACTCGTTCCGGCGCGGACTTCAATAAGATCATCGGTATCTGTAAATGAGATATTCAATTTGCGCGAAAGCGCCCTACCAATTGTTGACTTACCAGAGCCGGGAGGACCAATAAGAATAATTGACTTAGCCACAACGACTACTTAAATCGAAGATTAGCGAGATATGCTTGGTAGTTACGTCTTGTTTCAGTGACGCTATCTCCACCGAACTTCTCAAGAACTGCTTCGGCGAGAACCAGGGCTGCCATAGCTTCGGCAACCACACCCGCTGCAGGAACTGCACACACATCAGATCTTTGGTTAATAGCTTTAGCGGCTTCACCTGTTTTTACATCAATAGTGTCAAGAGCTTTGGGGACGGTTGAAATTGGTTTCATCGCAACACTTACTCGCAAAATTTCACCATTAGACATGCCGCCTTCGGTACCGCCGGCGCGATCGGTTCGTCGAGTTATAAGTCCATCTGCACCACGTTCAATTTCGTCATGCGCTACTGATCCGCGACGCTCTGCCGTGCGAAATCCATCACCAATTTCTACGCCTTTAATTGCTTGAATCCCCATCATTGCACCAGCTAATCGGGCGTCTAATCTGCGGTCCCAATGAACGTGCGAGCCTAGCCCTGGAGGCAAGTTGAAAGCGAGAACTTCACACACGCCACCTAGAGTGTCTGCATCTGAATGCGCGGCTTCAATTTCAGCAACCATTTTCAAACTTGTCGCCGGATCTGCACAACGCACCGGGTCAGAATCGATCCGTTCCATATCGGAGGCAAGTGGTAACGCAGTTCCCTCAGGAATTCTTGCTTTGCCGATAGAGACAACATGGCTCAAAATAGTAATTCCAACACTCTGCTCTAAAAATGCTCTTGCAACAGCGCCGAGCGCGACTCGGGCGGCAGTTTCGCGTGCACTTGCCCGTTCTAAAATTGGCCGAGCATCATCTAAATCATATTTTTGCATTCCAACGAGATCAGCATGGCCTGGTCGTGGGCGCGAAAGTGGAGCATTACGCGCTAGATCTTTTATCTCATCGAGTGGAACCGGATCAGCCGACATAACTTTTTCCCACTTTGGCCATTCCGAATTTCCTACTTGAATTGATATTGGTCCACCTTGAGTTAGCCCCAAGCGAATACCACCGAGAATTGTGATCTTATCTGCTTCGAAATTCTGCCTAGCTCCCCGACCAAAACCAAGTCGTCGACGCATTAGATGGTAATCAATTTCTTTCGAAGTCAGCGCAACGCTTGCTGGGATTCCTTCAATAATGGCAGAGAGAGCCTGCCCATGGGATTCACCTGCTGTAAGCCAACGCATTGGCATATTGTCGCAGATAATGGCTCTAACTTGCGCACCAAATAACCGCGCCGCAAATAGCGGGCGCAAGAGCGATACTCGATTGCAGCGTTCTCTCCTTTAGGCCGGTGTGCAAAATTAGGGCGACGGAAATCGTTGAAAAAAGAGATAGAAAATCACTCCAGATCAACAAAGTGTTAGGAAGAAAAAAGAGGGCAAGTAAGATGAGCAATTTGACATCACCAGCTCCAATCTTTGCTTTGATAAGTAAAGGGGATATCGCAGCGCATAATAGAGCGCTCTTCAGATACAGTGATTGACCCTGCACATATGCGAGTGTTAGAAAGAGCGGAAATGCCAGCGCTAGAGATCTGTTAGATATGCGATGGCTCTTTAGATCGATATATGAAATATAAAGAGAAAATCCAATAAGTGCCAGATACACCATAAAAGCATAGTTATCAATGAGTAAAGAGATTTAGACGCTGTGGATTAAATAGCTGCGTTCGCCAAGGCGATACGTAACTCCTGATCTATTGATCTCCCATCCATATTCGTAACCAAACCAAGTTGATCGATTCCTTGGTAGAGCAACAACTCATACCCACTTAGAGTTTTACCGCCGGCATCTCCCCAGCGTCGCGCCAAAAGGGTGGGCCAGGGCTTATACAAAACATCGAAGAGTAGACCCTTTATTTGGCGCGGTAGATTCTCGGCCACTAGGTCCGCAGCCCCTGATGGCGTGGTGTTTACAACCAAGTCATAGTCACTTAGATCGACTAAGTCGTTCCAATCTAGAAAATTACACTCAATCTTCTCAAAGCAAGCGGCAATCGCAGAACTGCGTCTCACGCTACGACGCATTACATCAACGGATATTGCGATGTCATCAAGAGCGCCGGCAACTGCACGGGCCGTCCCTCCTGCGCCTAAAACTAAAACTCTATTAAATTGTGAATAGCCTGCGTTGTTGAGTGACTTAATAAAGCCTGAACCGTCTGTACTAGTTGCGCTCCAGGTGTTGTCGGTGCGTATCAACGTGTTGAGCGACTGAATTCGTCTCCCCAATTCATCGATCTTAATATCCAGTTTTAAATCGAGCGCCTCTTCTTTCAGCGGCATCGTTAGTGAAAAATAATCAAAATCATTTCCGCGCTTGTTGATGAAATCTTTTAGTTCTCCACTTTTTACTTCTATCGCGGTATATTCACCACTGATTCCCAATAAGTCATAGGCTTTCTTATGTAAAAGGGGCGAGAGCGAGTGGTTAATCGGGTATCCAAGGACCGCACCACGCAAAGATTCCTGACTCACTTGGCGCTCCTAAATACTCCAGCACGTAAATTCTTCTTGTACTCAGCCTTCCATATATTAAACTTATCCAGCGATGCTGTGAAACGCGTGTCGCCTGGTGCGACCGTTATGAAGTAGATCCAGTCCCCAACTTCAGGGCTTACTGCGGCGACCATCGCCGCTAGCCCTGGATTTCCAATGGGACCAGGAGGCAATCCGTACTTACGATAGGTGTTGTATTCAGACTTAATAAGAGTTGATTTCGTACTGAGAAAAATGTTGCCCCGCAGTTTTTGAATATAGTGAACTGTTGAATCCATCTGCAAGGGCATACCTATTTTCAAGCGATTACGAATAACTTGTGAGACTTTACTGAAGTCCTTGGGTTCTCCTTCTGCTTGAATAATCGAGGCAATGATTAATAAATGTTCTGGTGAGTAATTTCCACTGCCTGCTGCGATTCCAGAGTTCTCAATCTCTACTAAGGCCTGATTCATCATTGAAGATAATGCACTCAGTGCTGATGTCTTATCTTCAAATGAATACTGCGCTGGAAAGAGCAAGCCTTCTAGCATTTTGAAGCCAGGAGGAATGTCAACTGACTTCATGGCCTTAGTAACTTCGCTTCGAGAGAATCCAGCAGCCACCATTGCATCTGCGATTTCAGTGCTCCACGCACCCTCAATAACACTTATCAGGCTTGTGATTCGCTTGGGATCCAAAAGCTGATCTAGCGCGTCTTTTGCGCATAGATTTATTTGAATTCTGTGAGAACCGGGTGCAATTCTTTCGGAACGTTTATCAATAACTGCCGCTTGGAAGAAAGATGAACTAGATTTAATAACATCAGCTTCAAAAAGTTGCCGCGCTATTACCGCACCAGTTGCCCCTTTACCAATAGAAATTGTCACATCTTTACTATCGCTAAATTGGCAAGGAAAGTCCGGCGCTCTCCCACCGCTTTTGCGCATTTCGTGGAGACCACCTGTAAAAATGAATACAACAGCCAAGGCGGCAATCACACGTAAGAGGGCAGGTTTATTCACTCTCATTTGCCAAGCCTTGCTCGAGAATTGCAACGGCAGCTGCTGCATCAATTAATGACTTTGCACTTTTTGAATCTAGGCCTGATTCGCGCAGCTGCCGCGCCGCTGAGACCGTGGATAGTCGCTCATCAACGAGCGTTATAGGTAGGTCAAAGTTTGCAGTTAAGAACTCGGTGAAGGCCAAAACTTTTGCAACTGCTTCGCCATCGGCCCCGCTTAATAACTTGGGGTTACCGACATACGCCTTAACGGGTTCATACTCATTCAATAATTTAGCAATCTCGCTCTTCAGGGCAGGGTTCTTACTTTGCAAAGTGGCGATCGGCGTTGCGAGAATTCCATCAGGATCGCAGATTGCAACGCCAATGCGCACATCACCGTAATCGAATGCAATTCGACGCCCGATGCGCCCCATTAATTTCCCGAAAGAGCTTTCTCTATTGCTGTTAAAGCGTTGGTAACTTCAGAAGTAGATGTTCCTCCACCTTGTGCAAAATCATCCTTGCCGCCACCGCCACCGCCAAGGATAGTCGAACCAATCTTTACAAGAGCGCCCGCCTTAATTCCTTGAGCTCTTGCGCCATCACTAACAGCGGCAACCAGTACTGGTTTACCATCTGTCACACTTATTAAAACAACCACCGATTTAGCGTTTCGGTTACGTAAATCTAGCGCGATCTTACGTAGATCATCGACAACGACTCCATCTGCAATCTTGAGTGCAATAAATGAAGTTCCGTTAACCATTTTTGCTTTCGCAGCTAACGAGGATAGATCAGACATTGCCGCCGCCGAACGTACTGCCGCTAACTCCTTCTCAATTTCCTTCATCTTCGCCAGAAGATCTGAAATTCGCTCTGGTAACTCTTCGGCGCGCGAACCTTTTATTAAATCGGTAAGTGAATTCAATAAGAGATGTTCGCGTGCTAGGAATTTATAGGCGTCGACACCGACGAGCGCTTCTACACGTCGGACTCCTGCTCCAATAGAAGATTCGCTCAGGAGTTTTATCACTCCAAGCTGACCCGAGCGAGCTACGTGTGTGCCCCCACAAAGTTCACGCGCCCAATCTCCAACGCTAATTACTCTCACTTGATCGCCATACTTCTCACCAAAAAGTGCCATTGCGCCAATTTTTTTCGCAGCCTCTTGTGACATTACCTCCGCGCTAACCTCTAAATCATCAAGGAGCAAAGTATTTACACGTGCTTCTACATCGCTTAAGACGCTATCTGGAACCGCGCCGGTTGCGGGGAAATCGAAGCGAAAACGACCTGGTGAATTTTCTGATCCTGCTTGGGTAGCTGTCTCACCCAGAAATTCCCGAAAGGCTTTATGAACCATATGCGTCGCCGTATGAGAACGAGAGATAGCGCTGCGTCGCTCACCATCAATCTCAGCTAGAGCGCTATCTCCCAATGCAATTGCACCAGATAGCACGCGACCGCGATGCACTGAAAGATCCTTAATTGGCATCTGCACATCATCAATCTCAATTACTGCGCCACTGGCCAACGTGATTGTTCCACCATCAGCCAATTGCCCGCCACCCTCGGCATAGAAAGGAGTTCGGTCTAAAACGATTTCAACGCCATCTCCAGCGCTAGCGCTCGGAACGCTTAGACCGTTGACTAGAATTCCATTTAACTTTGCTTCAGATTGTGTATTTGTATAGCCAATAAATTTGCCAACACCTTTGGAATCTGCGATCTTCTTATACTCGCTCAAATCTGTGTGACCACTTTTCTTCGCCTTCGCATCTGATTTGGCGCGATCACGTTGTTCTTTCATCAGCCTGGTAAACCCAGCTTCATCTACCTCCAAACCTGCTTCACGCGCCATTTCCAGGGTTAAATCGAAAGGAAAACCGTAGGTATCGTGGAGCTTAAAGACTTCCTCTCCGGGCAAAACTCTCTTCTTCTCGCTCTTCAATTGCGCAGAAGCAAGGTCGAAAATCTGTGTTCCACTCTTTAAAGTCTGTAAGAAAGATTCTTCCTCAGATACCGATACTTCTAAAATTCGCTTCTTATCGCTAATCAACTCTGGATATTGCGTGCCCATGGCACCGATGGCAGCAACAGTGAGTTCGGACATAATCGGATCATTGGTGCCGAGAAGGCGCATATTTCTAATTGTGCGGCGCATCATGCGACGAAGAACATAACCTCGTCCTTCATTACCTGGCGTCACACCATCACCAATTAACATTGCTGATGTACGCGCGTGATCTGCGATGACGCGCAGTGAGATATCAGATCTCTCATTCGCACCGTATTTGACGCCACTAAGATCCATAGCACGCTGCAAAATCTGCATCGTGGTATCAATCTCGTAAATATTATCCACACCTTGCAATAGAGCCGCTGTTCGTTCTAGGCCGAGACCGGTATCAATACTCTTTGCGGGTAGTTCGCCAAGAATCGGGTAACCATCTTTACCACCACCTGCACCACGTTCATTTTGCATGAACACCAGGTTCCAAATTTCGAGATATCTATTCTCATCAGCAATCGGACCACCATCACGTCCGTAGGCGGGTCCACGGTCAAAGTAAATCTCAGAACACGGTCCGCAAGGGCCAGGAACGCCCATCGACCAAAAGTTATCCGCCATGTCGCGGCGTTGGATTCGCTCCTTGGGAATGCCAATATTCTTATGCCAAATATCTGCTGCTTCATCATCGGTGAGATAGACCGTCACCCACAACTTATCTTCAGGAAAGCCATACCCCCCATCGGAAATTGGACGGGTCAATAAATCCCAAGCTAGAGCGATAGCGCCCTCTTTAAAATAATCGCCGAAAGAGAAGTTGCCGCACATCTGAAAGAAAGAGGCGTGACGAGTAGTTTTTCCAACTTCATCTATATCTAAAGTACGAACACATTTTTGAACGGAAGTTGCGCGCTTAAAGGGCGGGGTAATTTCGCCAAGAAAGTAAGGTTTAAATGGCACCATTCCAGCGTTAACTAAGAGCAAGTTGGGGTCATCAGCAATAAGAGAGGCCGATGGCACAACGGTGTGATTTAAGCCTTCGCGGTTATCGCTTTCGAAAAAGCGTAGCCAGCGCGAACGGATCTCGGCGGATTCCACTTTGTAGGCTTACTTCGCCTTCTTCTTTTTTGCACGCGTCTTCTTCATGCCCGCTGCGCTAATTATCGCGCCGGCTACCTTCACCGCTGGTCCGCTCTTATCCATAAATCCTGTTGTGGCATCAGCAACTTTTGTAGTTACATCTTCCACATTCTTGGTGATACGAGCAAAACTTTCTAGTGGGCTATTTATCAACTCCACCGTTCTAGTTGACTCGTGGATTAGTGGAGCAGTCTCATCGGTCATAGTCTTTAGAGAGATCTTTGCCTCATCAATAAATCGACCGATACGAATGACGGCGTACGAAATAGCAATAGCTATTACGAGAAGCGAGCAGGCAGCAATGATCGTTGCAACTCCGCCTGGACCTGTAACCATTTTCTGAACCTTTCGCCAAATTAAATAAACTTAAGTTAGGCAGAGCCTACCCGAGAGAGGCCTTAGCCCTTGCTTTCGGCTTTCGGTAGCCCGTCAATTCCACTCTCTTTTCGCTGCGCTGGCGTAATCGGAGTTGGTGC
>Ga0209550_10001082_pt1 | contig 26260 bp, 29 predicted proteins | sample LauGreSuBDMM15SN_2_FD_187567 | JGI IMG/M metagenome (GOLD analysis project Ga0209550, IMG submission 187567) | Freshwater lake microbial communities from Lake Michigan, USA - Su13.BD.MM15.SN (SPAdes) (version 5) | ecosystem: Environmental > Aquatic > Freshwater > Lake | place: Lake Michigan... | reverse complement strand
GTCATGCCCTGCGCCAGCCGCGCCAGTTCTTCGTTTTGGCCAAAGAAGTTGTCGCGGTTGTAGCGCCCGTCCTTGGCCGCAAAGGTCTGCATCTGGCCATCGACCGTGTTGGCAAAAGCGCGCAGCAAAGCGCCCGTGGTGTCGCGCGCCAGCAAGCCGTCCCAGTCGCTGCCCCACACCAGCTTGATCACGTTCCAGCCCGCTCCGGCAAACAGCTTTTCCAGCTCGTCGATGATGCGGCCGTTGCCGCGCACCGGACCATCCAAGCGTTGCAAATTGCAGTTGACCACCCACACCAGGTTGTCCAGTTTTTCGCGGGCGGCCAAGGTCAGCGCGCTCATGCTCTCGGGCTCGTCCATCTCGCCGTCGCCAAACACGCCCCACACCTTGCGGGCGCTGCAGTCTTGCAGCTGGCGGTGCGTCAGGTAGCGCATGAAGCGCGCGTGGTAAATCGAGCTGATCGGCCCCAAGCCCATCGACCCCGTGGGGAACTGCCAAAAGTCAGGCATCAGCCAAGGGTGCGGGTAGCTCGACAAACCGCATGCGCCGCTGTCGGGCGCGGTGATTTCCTGGCGGTAGTGCAGCAAGTCGGCTTCGGAGAGGCGCCCTTCCAGAAAAGCGCGGGCGTACACCCCCGGCGCACTGTGCGGCTGAAAGAACACCAAGTCGCCCCGGTGTTGTTCGGTGCGCGCATGGAAGAAGTGGTGAAAGCCGGTCTCGAACAAATCGGCCACGCTGGCGTAACTGGCGATGTGCCCGCCCAACTCGCCGTAGGCCTGGTTGGCGCGCACCACCATGGCCAGCGCGTTCCAACGCATGATGGCCACCAGCCGTTCTTCGGTGGCCAAGTCGCCCGGAAACACCGGCTGGTGATCGACCGCGATGGTGTTCATGTAAGGCGTGTTCAGCTCGGGCTGCCAGCCTGTACGCTGCTGGCGCGCCACGATGGCCAGCTCGTCCAGAATGTGACGGGCACGCTCTGGGCCTTGTGAGCCGATCAGTGACAACAAAGCCTCGCGCCACTCGGCGGTTTCCTCGGGGTCGGTGTCGTGGGGGTGTGACAGCGCGTGCAAGAGGGGTTCGTAAGGTGCGTTCATGATCTTCACTCTACAGAGGCAGGCGGCGCATGTGCTGCGTATTTTCGCCCCTCAGACCTTTATTTAAAGCACAATATGCCGGATTTAAAAGGAATTCAGCATATGATTCTTGACAACATGGATTTGAAGATACTGGACGAGTTGCAGCGCGATGGCGCGCTGTCCAATGTGACGCTTGCCAAACGCATCGGCCTGTCGCCCTCGCCGTGCCTGGCCCGCGTCAAGGCACTCGAGAGCCATGGCGTGATTCAGCGCTATGTGGCGCTGGCCAGCGCGGCAGCGCTGGGGCTGGGCCTGACGGTGTTCATCTCGATCAGCCTCAAGACCCAAAGCAAAGCCACCTTGGCCGACTTTGAGGCGCACATTGCGCGGCACGACGAAGTGATGGAGTGCTATTTGATGACCGGCGACAGCGACTACTTACTGCGCGTGGCCGTGCGCGACATGGCGGCACTCGAACGCTTCATTCTGGAGCAACTCTCGCCGATTCCGGGGGTTGAAAAAATCCGCTCCAGCTTTGCGCTCAAGCAGGTGCGCTACAAAACGGCTTTGCCGCTGGGCTTGGGGTAAGGGGCTTTCAGTCCTGCGCCTCGGCCCCAAAGCATTCGCGGGCAGCACCCCACTTCATCGTTGCGCTGCAGCCTGTTGCAAGACCTTGCCAGCCCACTGGTTCAAGCTCACGCCGCTGGCTTGAGCAGCGATCAGTGCTGCGCTGTGCACCTCGGGCGCAACCCTCAGCATCAGCTTTCCGCTGGCGGGCTTTTCTGGTGTTTTGCCGATTTTTGCGCAGGCATCGATGTAATCGTCAACCGCTTCTTCAAACGCTGTGCGCAAACCAGCCACATCGTTGGCGTGAAAGCCCACCACGTCGCGCAGCCCCAGCAAGCGCCCAACGAGAATGTTGTCGCGAGCGTCAATCTCGATGCGGGCCGTGTAGCCTTTGAATGTCATGGTGCTCATGGTGTGACTCCTATCAGTATCAGAAAATTTCGGGCATCGTCGACTTGGTAGGCCTTGGCCTCTTTGGCTGGGTGGGGGCGGTGAAAACTGGCGACCGTCGAGCCATAGCAAAACTTCACGCGCGATCCGTTGCCCTCGATCACTGCGCAGCCCACAGCCACCAGCAGCGATTCAATGCGCGCCCATTCAAGGTTTGCCGTTGTTGGCTTTGCAAAAATGGCAGCGAGTGTTTTGATCTGCTTGCTGTTCATGCTTGCAATTATGACGCTTGAATGCCCCCCACAGGGTTTGGTGAACACCGGCACACTGAATACCGGCAGTGCAATGGCCCTGCCTGCGTCACAGCGACTATTTGCTGCGCGTGGCCGTGCGCGACATGGCTGCGCTGGAACGCTTCATCCTGGAGCAACTCTCGCCGATTCCGGGGGTTGAAAAAATCCGCTCCAGCTTTGCGCTCAAGCAGGTGCGTTACAAAACGGCTTTGCCGCTGGGCTTGGGGTGAACGCGCTCGAGGCTCAGGCCCGGATCGAGAACCCGCCATCCACCGCCAGGCATTGTCCAGTGATGTACTGGGCTTCGTCGGACGCCAAAAAGGCCGCTGCCTTGGCAATGTCCCAGCCCGTGCCCATGCGGCCGGTGGGGCACATCGCATTGCGCTTTTCCACCATCTCTTCGTGCGAGGCGTACTGACCTGCAATGGCTTTGTAAATGTGGGGCGTGTCCATCATGCCGGGCATGATGGCGTTGACCCGGATGCCTTTGCGCGCGTATTCGAGCGCCATCGACGCGGTCAGGTGGTTCACCGCCGCCTTGCTGGCGTAGTACGCCGGATAGGGGTAGCCGGTGTAACGGATCGCGGCCAGTGATGAGATGTTGACAATCGCGCCCTTGCCTTGCCGCACCATGACGGGCAACACCGCCTGACAGGTGAGGAAGACACTCTTGAGGTTCACATCCATCGCATGGTCCCACTCCCCCTCGCTGAGAGTTTCCATGGTGCCCATGGCAGGCAAACCCACGTTGTTGTGCAGCACATCAATGCGCCCAAAATGTGCCACGATCTCATTCATGACCACGTTCACTTCGTCGCGCTTCGTCACATCGCAGCGCCAAGCCACGGCCGTGCCGCCCTCAGCGACGATCAGGTCCACCGTGGCCTGCGCCGACGCCAGATCGATGTCGATGGCCGCAATCGTCGCACCGTCACGCGCATATTGCACCGCCGCCGCCTTGCCGTTGCCCCAACCAGGACCCACCGAACCAGCACCGCACACCACAGCCACACGGCCATCAAAACGTCGAGACATGTCTGAACCTCTCAGAAAATAAACGGCCTGCACGGCCTTTTTTAGCGCCCACCGATCACGGATGGCAACCACAAGGAAATCGCTGGCACAAAGGTAATCAGCATCACCACACCGATGGCAGCGGCCAAGAACGGCAACACTTCCCGGTTGACCTCGTCCGACCGCGCTCCCGCAATGAGTGCGCCAATCGACAGGCTGATGGCCACCGGCGGCGTGATCAAACCGATCAGCAAATTGATGCCGACGATCATCGAGAAATGGTAAGGGTCAATGCCGAACTTGGCCGCCACCGGGTACAGCACCGGGCACAGCAGCACCAAAGACGGGCCGTTTTCCATGAAGGTGCCCACCAACAGCAGCAGCACATTGACCAGCAGCAGGAACACGATGGGGCTGCCGATGGAGCCGAGCACCCACTCGGCGATGCGCTGGGGTGCCTGCTCATAAGCCAAGAACCACGACACCACCTGCGCCCCGCCCAAAATGATCATGATCACCGCCGTGCCGCGTGCCGAGCTCACCAGTGCCTGCCAAATCTTGCGCCAATTCAGTTCGCGGTGAATGAAAAGACCCACCATCAACGCATACACCACCGCCACAGCAGACGACTCGGTCACGTTGAAAATGCCTGTGCGAATGCCCACGATCAAAAACACTGGCATCGCCAATGCCCAAAAAGCCAGCTTGAACTCGCGCCAAATGCCCGCCAAGTTCACCTCCTGCGCCGCCGGGTAGCCGCGGCGCCTGCTGATCACCACCGCCACCACCATGATCGCGCTGGCGTACAGCACGCCCGGAATCACCGCTGCCATAAAGAGCTTGAGCGGTGACAAATTGGTCAACACGCTGATCATCAAAAATGTGATGGAAGGCGGAATGATCGGCCCCACCACGTTGGCCGCCGCCGTCAGCGCGGCAGAAAACCCCCGTCCATAACCCGCCTTGATCATGGCCGGGATCAGCACCTTGCCGAGCGCCGAGGTGTCGGCAATGGCAGAGCCAGAAATGCCCGACATCAATGTGGCCGAAGCCACGTTGGTCATGGCCAGCCCACCACGAAAACGACCAAACACGGCATTGCAAAACCCGAGCAAACGGTCGGTCATGCCGCCCTGCGACATGAGCTCCCCAGCCAGCAAAAACAACGGAATCGCCAGCAGCAAAAAGCTGTCCAGCCCTTGGTAAATTTGCTGGGGAACGATCATCAGATCAATGTCACCGACAAACACCACCGCAATCGTGGCCGACAGCACCAGTGCAAACGCAACCGGCACCGCCAAAAGCAACAGCACCGTCAGGGACAGCAACAGCACACCAAGCATCGTCATGGGATTCTCAATCGGTTGGGGACAGCGAGTCGACCGGCGGTGTCTCCCCCCCCATGCGGGCCAAGGTGAGCATCAGCGCCAGCAACACCGCGCCAATGCCCATCGCCGAATAAGGGATGGCCATGGAAATTTCCAGTGCAGGGGAGTCCTGCGTCGCATTCATGTCGGCGAAACGTGCGCCCGACCAACCCAGCACGGCGGCTGTGGTCATGATGCACAAATCCCGAACAGCCAGCAGCCAACTGCGCACAGGTGGAGGCACGGCGTTAACCAATGCCCCCACAGAAATGTGCCCACCATCGCGCAGGCAGGCGGCAGCCCCAAGCATGGCCATCCAGGCCACCAGCATGCGGGCAACCTCTTCGGTCCACCCAGGCGCTTTACCGATGACATACCGGCCAAAGACTTGGTAAAACAAAGACAAGGCCAAGGCCAGAAGCATCAGTCCCAACAAGATGTCGAGGGTTTTTTCGATGCGCACGGCCCAGGCGATGGCCAATCGGGACAAGCCCTTCGGCGCCCCAGTTTCAGAGGCTCGGTCGCTCACTTGACGTTCGCGAACTTGACGGCCCAAGGTGCCAAGTCAGGGAACTCTTTACCAATGTCGGCCACGCGGGCTTTCATGGCCACGGTGTCAATGGCGTTGAACTTCATGCCGTGGCCTTCGAGCTTCTTTCGTAAGGCGCCTTCTGTCGACACCATGGTGTCGGTCGCCTCCAGCATCACACGCTCGCCTTCGTCTTTCAGGAGTTTCTGCACGTCAGCAGGCAGACGCTTGAAACGTGCGTCCGAATAAATCCAGGTCATGGCGCCAATCACATGGCGCGTATCGATGGCGTACTTCTGAACTTCGTAGTACTTCATCGTGTCGATGATCTCCAGCGGGTTTTCCTGCCCGTCAACCATGCCCTGCTGCATAGAAGTGAACATCTCGGCCATACCCATGGGCACCGGGCTGGCACCCAGCAACTCCCAGGTCATGCGGTACATCTTGAGCGGGGGCACGCGCAGCTTCAAGCCCTTAATGTCGGCAACCGATGCCACAGGCTTGTTGGAGCTGAGCCAGCGTGCGCCACGGTAGCCCGCACCAATGATGCGGAAAGAACTCTTTTTGGCAACTTCTTCCATGAACTCAGCACCCACAGGGCCGTAGTAAACCTTCTTGAAGTGGTCGACATCGCGCACCAGATAAGGATAAGCCTCAAGGCCTGGCAGCACGTTGTAACGGTCGAGCGTACCGATGGACTGGAGCACGATGTCGTTGGTGCCGATCTTCAGGCCCTCGATCGAGGCAGGCCAATCGCCGGTCGAGCCACTGGCCGCGATCTGGATTTTCACCTTGCCACCCGACTTGGTTTCCACCGCCTTAGCATAAGACTCGGCGGCATTGAACCAGATGTTGCCAGGGTTGTAAATGTGCGCCATTTTCAGGACGATCGGGGCCTGCGCCCAGGCAGGACCTGCAGACATACCTGCCACCATGGCTGCAGCACCAAGTGCCTTGAGCATTGCGCGTTTGTTCGTCTTTAACATCTTGAAAGTCTCCTGAATGAGGTGAATGATTTCGTGGCAGCCACCATGTTCTTGCTGCTCAAATCAGTATGTCACCCGATACCCACATGCCCACAAGGGAAAACCCTAGGACTCATGCCCACCAGCACGGATGCAGTTACCTGCGTGACACAGCGCAAACTCAAACCCCAAGGGCTTGGCGCGATCCTGACAGACATGAGCTGATCATTTTTGCGACTTGGTTTGCGCTTTTATTCAGCCCCCCGCCCGCGCTTTCAAATACGGCCCCACCATGTGCCGGCTGGTGCGCTGCAGGCCCATGAGCAGTGCGTGGTCGGTTTGGCTGCAACCGTAGCGGGTTTTCAGATCGTGCTGCATCTGCGCCAGCAAATGCGCGGCCATCTCGGCATCGGCCAAAGCGCGGTGGGCGCGGCCTGACGACGGCAAGTGATGCAGCGCCGCCAGCGTGCCCAGCTTGTGGTTGAGTGCTTGCGGGTACAGGCGGCGCGACAGCAGCACGGTGCAGGCAAAGGGGTGCGAGCCGTCCTCGCCGCAGCGCGCCAGCTCGGCCTGCCAAAACTTTTTGTCGAACGACGCGTTGTGCGCCACCATAGGCCTGCCTCCCACAAAGCGGGCCGCCTCGCGCATCACCTGCTCGACAGGGCGCGCGGCCTGCACCATCTCGTTGGTGATGCCGGTGAGCTGCGTGATGAAACTGTTCACCCGCACCCCGGCGTTCATCAGGCTTTGGTAACGGTCCACCACCTGCCCGCCCTCCAACATCACCACCGCCACCTCGGTGGCGCGGTCGCCCATGTTGGGTGAAATGCCCGTGGTTTCAAAGTCGATGATGGCGATGGCGCTCACGGTGTGGTCCGGCTTGGGGGGAGCGTCATTATCAATGGACCTGACCCAAAAGCCATGGATCCCGGATCGGTGTCCGGGATGACATCCAACTTTGCTTGACCGTCTTTGTCACCCCGGGCGTTTCCTTCTGCTTTGTCACCCCGGGCGAAGACCCGGGGTCCATCTCCCCCGCAAGCCATGGATCCCGGATCGGTGTCCGGGATGACAAATACCTAGATCCCGGATCGGTGTCCGGGATGACGAAAGCTTGGATCGGTAGATATCGGTTCAAACCATAATCATCCGTTTTGAACCCTCTGCCTAGAAAAGCCTATCCCATGACCGACACCCTTGCCCAGCTCTTCCAACCCACTCGGATCGGCGACATCGAGATGGCCAACCGCGTGGTCATGGCCCCGCTGACCCGTTGCCGCGCCGACGAGGCCGCGGGCGACATCCCCGGCAGCGCCATGAACATCGAGTACTACCGTCAGCGCAGCAACGCGGGCCTGATCATCAGCGAAGGCACGCAAGTCTCGCCCGGCGGCAAAGGCTATGTGGCCACGCCCGGCATTTACTCGGACGCGCAGGTCGAAGGCTGGAAGCCCATCACCCAAGCCGTTCACGCGGCGGGCGGCAAGATCGTGGCGCAAATCTGGCATGTGGGCCGCATCTCGCACCCCGACTTGACCGACGGCGTTGAACCCATCGCCCCCTCTGCCGTGGCCGCCAAAGTGATGGCCTATGGCCGCAACGGCAAAGTACCCGCCCCTGTGCCACACGCCCTGAGCGCGGAAGAAATCAAAGAAGTCGTGCAGCAATACCGCCAAGGCGCAGCCAACGCCATGCGGGCCGGTTTTGACGGTGTGGAAATCCACGGCGCCAATGGCTACCTGATTGACCAGTTCTTGCGCGACAGCACTAATCTGCGCACCGACGGCTACGGCGGCTCGCCGCACAACCGCATCCGCTTTGCGCTCGAAGTGGTCGACGCCGTGGCCGCCGAAATCGGCGCAGGCCGCACCGGCATTCGCCTCTCGCCTGTGTCGCCTGCCAACGACTCGGCCGAGAGCAACCCCCAAGCTGTGTTCGGCCCGCTGGTCGAAGCGCTCAGCCAACGCGGCATCGCCTTCATCCATTTTGTGGAAGGCGCCACCGGTGGCCCGCGTGATCTGCCCGGCTTTGACTTTGCGTGGGCACGCCAAACTTTCAAAGGCGCCTATATCGCCAACAACGGCTACACCCGCGATATGGCCATCGACACCATCGCATCCGGCAGCGCCGACGCCGTGGCCTTTGGCCGCGCCTACATCTCCAACCCGGACCTGGTGCAGCGCCTCAAAGCCAACGCCCCACTGGTCAAAGCGAACTCCAGCACCTTTTATGTGCCGGGGCCGGAGGGGTACATCGACTACCCGGCGATGTGAGGCGGCGGTTGACGGGCGTCCAAATCACTGTAGAAGCCCACCCCCTGTGGGCGATGGGCGTGGAACACGCCCTGAAAACCATCGCCCACGGGGTGGGCTCCTACAAAATACCCCTGCCCCAAAGAAGCCCCGACATGCCTGCAGGCTGACGCGGATCAGTGGTAGCCCTGCTCTCGCTGATGCCGCAAGGCCAACACGAACACGACATCGGCGGTCGCGTCATGGACGAACAGCGCTAAATAGCCCGAACGCCCCCTTGAAATCACCAACTCGCGCATGCCATGGGCCACAGGCCGGCCCATGAGCGGGTGACGCTCCAACACTGACAAAGCGTCCAGCACCAAGTCCACCGTTTCAACCGCGTATTCAGGCCGGTTGAGAAGCAAGAAATCCACCAGCTCTTCGAGGTCCTGAGCGGCCTCGGGCGAGTGCACCAGACGCGTCATGAACGCGGGGCCAGCAATTGCTCCAGGCCCTGCACGGGCGGGCGTTGGCTGTCGATGCCGTGCACCTTGTCCTTGAGGTAAGCCGCCATGGCCTGCCCATCCACACCCATACCGGTTTGCAGCAAGTTTTGCCTGGCCTGCAGTGCCTTGGCCACCCAGGCGTCATCTTCGTTTGAGCGGGTGACCGCCGACTCGATGGCCTGCACCATGAACGCGTGCGGCGTGACCCCGCGGTGGCTTGCTGCCAGCAGTACTTTTGCGCGGGCTTGTTCATCCAATTTGACAGAAAAGGTGGGCATGTGATGGCTCCTGTTGCCTTAAGTATAGCCAGGGTGTTACCTAATGAACACCGACTATGATGCTATCAGACCATACGGGTGTTGCCAGTCAGGAAGTCAAAAATTGATATCAAAATAAATAAAGTGATATCATTCAAGCCAATTCAAGGAGACTTGGCCATGTCATCCATCACGATCCGCAACTTGCCCGAAGAAACCCACAGAGCCCTGCGACTGCGCGCCTCATTGGCGGGGCGCAGCACAGAGGCCGAAGTGCGCGCCATTCTGGAACAAGCCGCACGTCCGGAAGGCCGCATCAAATTAGGATCGCTGCTGGCCGAAATTGGCCAACAAGCTGGTGGCTTTGACCTGAATCTTGAGCGCGACAAAACACCCGCTGAGCCCATGAGGTTTGAATGATCTTGCTCGACACCAACGTCATCTCTGAGCCACTGAAGCTGGCAGCGGACGCTGGCGTTTTGGCGTGGATCGACGCGCAATCCATAGCCACCCTTTACCTGTCCGCCATCAGCCTGGCCGAATTGCGCTTTGGCATCGCGGCCCTGCCTGCGGGCAAACGCAAAGACACCCTGCACCACGGTTTGGAACAACGCATCCTGCCCTTGTTTGCAGACCGAATCCTGCCTTTTGATGCCGCCGCATCGCAAACCTATGCGGACATCCTTTCGGCAGCGCGGGCACAAGGCAAAGCCATCTCGACTGCTGACGGTTACATCGCCGCCACCGCCAAGCGCCATGGTTTCATGGTGGCCACGCGCGACGCCAGCCCGTTCGAAGCGGCGGGTGTCACCGTGATCAACCCCTGGACAGCTCAGCACTGACTGTCAGCGGCGCACCCATGACCGGCCCCCTCCTCTTTTGCGGCGACCCGCACGGCCAATGGCAGCACATCATCGATGCGGCGCTGAAAACCGATGCCCGCGCCGTCATCTTGCTGGGCGACCTGGAGCCCGCGCGCCCACTGCACATCGAGCTGGCGGCCATCCGCGACCGCGTCTGGTACATCCACGGCAACCACGACACCGACCATGCGGACAACTTTGCCAACGTGTGGCACAGCGAACTGGCCGAGCGCAATTTGCACGGCCGAGTGGTGGCGCTGCCCTGCGGCACTCGCATTGGCGGGCTGGGCGGCGTGTTTCGTGGTGCGGTGTGGTACCCCAAAGACGGCCACGCCCCCAAGTTTCGTAACCGCGAAGAACACGTCCACATCACGCCGCGCCAAGACCGCTGGCAAGGCGGCGTGCACCTCAAGCACTGGTCCAGCATCTACCCCGACGAAGTCGAACAACTGGCCGCGCTGCAGGCCGACATCCTCATCACCCACGAAGCGCCTGGCTACCACGAGCATGGATTCCATGAGCTGGACGAACTGGCCCGCCGCATGGGCGTGCGCATGACGGTGCATGGCCACCAACATGACTGCATCGACAGCAGCGCGCGCTGGGCGGAGCAGGGGTTTGAAAGTTATGGGGTGGGGCTGCGGGGGGTGATGGCGTGGCCTTGAGCGTGATGCCTTGGTGTCGAAGTCTTTCGAAAACAAGAGGGAGCGGGTAAACCCCTAAAAAAGTCAACAACCAAACGATTGTTTTGCAGGACTCCAATCGATAGCATGAAGGGGGCACACATCAATTTCCGCCATTTGGCAACTTTGAAAAACAACTAGGAGTCAACGATGAAGAAACATTTTCTGTTTACCTGCGCTGCACTGGCACTTGCGCTACCCTCGCAAGCCCAAGATTACCCATCTTTGTCATTGAAGATGGCACACCCTCTGGCGCAAACGTTTCCGGGTGCCGAATGGGACAAGTGGTTTGCTGAAGAAATTGAAAAACGATCTGGCGGAAAGATCAAAATTCAAATTTTCTGGTCTGGTCAGTTGGGTGGCCTCACAGAAATTAAAAACCTCGTTGGCAATGGCGCTGTGGACATCGGCGTGTTCGCACAAGCTGTTCATGCTTCTGAGCTGCCATTAACTTCAGTTTCAGCCGGTCTTCTCAACAGGGTATCCGCTGATGCAAAGACAGGTTCCGAATTGGCGCGTGCCAGCTACGCGACCAAAACTGTGACCGATGAACTCCAGGCTCAAAACCTCAAAGTCATCAAGTGGACAGTTCCCTCCCCATACAAACTGCTTTGCAACAAGGCGGTCAACACATCAGCCGACCTCAAAGGATTGAAAGTCAGAGCGGTTGGCGGCGCCTATGTGCCCATTTGGATGGAGGCTTATGGCATGGTGCCAACGCGGGTTCAAGCCACCGAAATCCGGGAAGGTCTGCAGCGTGGAACGCTCGATTGCAACTTCGGCCCCATCGAATGGACGCCATTTTCAGATCTGCAAAAAGTCGCGCCTTATCTATCTGACTTGAATACAGGCTCCTTCACAACATTCCAGATGTATGTGCCCGCCAAGGCTTACAACGCATGGCCACGCTCAGTGCAGACCTTGTTCACCCAAGTGGCTCAAGAAGCCATGCAAAAAGACCTGGCGGCTCTGCCCAAAGTCGAAGCCGACGCGATGGACAAATTCAAAGCCACAGGTGGCAGCATCGTTGCGATGAAAGATCTGCAAAATTTCATCACGCGTTCGCCTGACATGATCCAAATCTGGGTCGACAAGTCCACCAAAGACGGCATGGGCGAGAAGATCAAAGAATTGATTCCCCTGCAAAGGAAAGCTGCGCAAAGCTTTGCAAACTCGCGCAACTGATCTCCTTTGAAGATGAATAAATTAATTCAATGGACTGAGAAAGCAGCACTTGCGGTTTGTGCAAGTGCTGTGCTCATCATGATGGTTATTGGTTCAATAGACATCGTGATGGGCAACGTGTTGGGCTTTTATATATCGTACAAAGTAGAGCTGTCCGGAACGCTTTTGGCAACCAGTATTTTCTTGGCATGCAGTCCTGTCCAAAGAGGCAATGAACATATTCGAGTGGATTTATTTGAACCCTACATGGGTGATAAAACCAGAAAAATGACCGCTTTTCTTGGCAATCTGTGCGGCCTTTTATTTGTGGGATTGATCAGCTATGGTCTGTGGGATCAGGCATTCAAAAGTGTGATGATTTTTGAGACATCTGCAGACACATCTGGGTTTTTAATTTGGCCCTGGAAATTAGCTTGCCCCATTGGAACGAGTCTTTGTGTTCTGACCATCGGGGGTCAATTGATTCAGCAAATTTTCAATTCCTCATCATTGAAGGAAAGCAAGTGACAGTCGGTTTAATTGGTTTTGCCGCCATGCTCGTTCTCTTGGGTCTTGGCATCCCAGTAGCCTACTCAGTTGGAACCGTTGCGATTGTTGGTATTTTTTACGCTATCGGCCCCACTTTTTTGTTGTCCACGATCCAGTCACTGCCCTATGCCTTCGCAAGTGATTACAACTTTGTCGTTGTTCCCTTGTTTGTTTTGATGGGCACTTTGGCATCGCGAGCTGGGATCATTTCTGATCTGTACAAAGCTGCTTTTCAGTTGACCAGCCAAATTCGTGGCAGCCTGATGATGGCGACTGTGATGGCTCAAGCCATGTTTGCAGCCATATCGGGCTCGACAACCGTCGCAGCAAGCATCTTCACGCGCATGGCTTTGCCAGAAATGATCCGCTATGGATACAACCCAGGCGTGTCTGCTGGCTGTGTTGCTGCCGCCGGCACTCTGGCAGGGCTCATTCCACCCTCCATAGCCATGGTGCTTTTCGCAGTGCTGACGGGGGAACCTATTGGCAAGTTGCTGATCGCCGGCATCTTGCCAGGTGTGTTGACTGCAGTGGGCTATATCGTGGGGATTCGGATCATGCTGATCTACAGACCCGAATGGGCTCCTATGATCAGCGAAAGATTCAGTTTGAAGCAAAAGCTGCAGGGCGTTTCAAAAGCTTGGGCTGTTTTCTTGCTGATTGGTTTGGTGGTTGGCGGCATTTACACAGGCACGTTTCCGCCTTCAGCTGCAGGTGCCGTTGGCGCCACCGGTGTTCTTCTGATTGCCCTGTCGACCAATCGTTTGCCCAAGGGTGCTCTGTGGGAAAGCCTCATTGAAAGTGCACGCATCTCCGCTGTACTTTTCCTGATCGTCATGGCAGGTCTCTTGTTCAGTCGGTTTTTGCTGGTCAGTGGCTTCATCGGTGACCTCAAAGCATTGGTGGTCACCCTGGAAATGAGCGCCTTCGTGTTTATTGCCTTGGTGGTGATTCTTTATTTGATCCTGGGTTGCTTCGTAGACAGCGTGTCTTTGATGATCATCACGCTGCCCTTTCTTTATCCCATTTCCACGTCCCTGGGCATCAATGGCATATGGTTTGGCGTGCTCATCATCAAGCTCATTGAAATTGCCGCCATCACGCCACCCGTGGGTCTGAATTTGTTTGCGGTTTTGTCATCGGGCAAGGGGCTCGTCAATTCGCGTCAATTGTTTGCAGGTGTCATGCCCTTCCTCGTCATGGAGGCGGTATTGCTGGCATTGCTGATGGGTTTCCCTGCCATCGCCACCATCTTGCCCGAATTGATGGACTGAAAATCAGGAGAAGAATATGAGGGCGACAGACGCGCTGGACAAAGCGGGATTGAGAACGCCTAACGCCATCTTCGTCCAGCAGAGCGGCCTGTCCGTAAGCTACCAAGAGGCGGTCTCGATGTCCCATCGGATCGCTGCAAAAATCCAGCACATGGGCGTTGTGCCGGGCACACGTGTCGCCTTTTTGTCCCCCAACGATTGGCGTGGCTTGATTTTCATGTACGGCCTCTGGCGCGCAGGCATGGTCTTGGTGCCCGTCAATGTCAGAAACAGTCCCGTCTTGAATGCAGGCATTTTGCGGCAGCACCAACCCACGGCCATGGTGCATCACAGCCATGTGGCCACGCTGGCTGCGCATGTGAAAGCAGAATTGCAAACACTGTCTCAGTGGTGTTGTCTTGACCAACAAGATGGCGACATACCTTCGCTCATGGATTGGATGGCGCCTCCTGGCTCGGTGGCCAAAGAACTGCCCAACAATCCTTTGGCTCCTTGGACGCTGTATTCCACCAGCGGAACCACGGGCAGTTCCAAAGGCGTTCTGCACACGCACCTGTCCAACTACGTGACCAGCGTCGACATGCTGTTTGCCATGCGCGCGCACGAAGCCAAGCGTCATTTGGTGGTGGCGCCCATGACCCACTTTGCGGGCAGCTTCATCTTCGCACTCACCATGACAGGGTCCACGCATGTGTTGCTGGACAAGGCTGACCCCCTGGAAATCCTGCAGACCATTGAGAAAGAGAAGATCCAAATCCTGTTTCTGCCACCCACCGTGATTTACATGCTGCTGGCCTCTGAAAAAATCCAATCGTTTGATTACCGGGCGCTCGAGCATTTCGTTTATGCCGCCGCGCCCATGGCCGAAGAACCCCTGAAACAGGCTCTGTCGGTTTTTGGACCCGTCATGGTGAACATGTACGGTCAAGCAGAAGCCATCGGCCCCATCACCGCTTTGTCACCCAACGAGCACATGCAAGGCGCAACACCTGCACCTGCGGACGTCTTGCGATCCATTGGCTCCCCCTCCATCAGCCGACAAGTTCGGGTCATGCGCGAAGATGGCCAATGGTGCGAGACAGGTGAGCCCGGTGAAATCGTCTTACGCGACTGGGTCAGCAGTGCCGCCTATCTGGACGATGAACCCGCAACTGCTTTGGTGCACCGATATGACTGGTACCACACAGGTGACGTGGGTGCCATGGATCAAGACGGCCGCATCACGCTGCTGGATCGGAAAAAAGACGTGATCATTTCAGGTGGTTTCAACATCTACTCTGCAGGTGTAGAACAAGCTTTGATGACGCATGCATCCGTACAGGAAGCATGTGTCTTTGGCATACCAGACGACAAGTGGGGTGAATCGGTACACGCCGTCTTGGAACTCAAGCCCAACTGCGTGGTCGACGCTGTCGAACTGCAGAACTTGGTGAAAGCGCAAATCGGATCGGTCAGCACACCCAAGTCACTGGAATTCACAGACAGCCTCCCCAGAAGCGCAACGGGCAAAGTGCTCAAACGCGAACTTCGAATGCGCTACTGGCAGGGCAAAGACAGGGCGATATGAGCCGCCGAACAGATGGCTCCAATGATTTATCGGGCGACAACTTCAGTGGCCTGAAGCCATTCTTGATGCAATATTTCAACCCTTCGGGCCACTGTCTCCACCGCACCCACAGAGGCCACACCCTGGCCTGCACTCCACGCGGTTTTCCAACTGGCCAAATCGCTCGACCCCTTGGGCAGCAAACTGCCATCGGCTTGCATGATGCCCTGCGCCAGCAGCGACGATTTCAAAAAGTTGGCAGGAATGCCCGTCACCGCATCGGTCTTCACAATGTCATCGGCACCCGCACTCGCCAAGGCCTCTTTGTAAGCTGGCGACGCCATGCTTTCGGGCGTGGCGATGAATGGCGTTCCAATGTAGGCCATGTCAGCCCCCGCCACTTGAATGGCTCTGACTTGACGCCCGGTGCTCAAACAACCCGCAACGGCCAAGGGGCCCGACCAAAAGCCACGCACCTCCTCGATAAAGGCAAAGGGGTTGATCCAACCTGTGTTGCCGCCTGCGCCTGCCGTCAAAAGAACCAGCATGTCAACGCCCGCAGCTATGGCTTTTCTGGCATGCCGGACTGTAGCCACATCCGCCAACACCTGACCACCGTAGGCATGAACGCGCTCGACCACATTGACGGGCGACCCAACGGAAGTGATGACCCAGGGGACGCGGTGGTTGATCACGATGTCCAAATCGTCATCCCGCCTTCCATTGGATGGATGCAGGATCAGGTTGGCCGCAAAAAGCCCGCTCGCGCCGCGTGTTCGATCCTTGATTTCTGCCAGCCAGGCATCCAGCAAAGCGGGCGTTCGGGCGTTGAGCGTTGGAAACGATCCCACAATGCCTGCGTTGGCCGCTGCCACCACCAGCTTGATACCGCTGACCAAAAACATGGGCGCGGCAACCACTGGAACCTTGAATGAAGAAAGCGCTTTTGTTTCCATGCTGACCGACATAAAGTTTCAAAGAGAAGGTCCGTGAACCACGGATGCAGTGTTTCAACCTGACAAGCCATCTGCCAAGAAAAGTTAAATTACCATGAATTCACCGAAGGAGAAAACCTTGTTATCCCTTGACCATGCCGAGATCACGATACCTGACATCTTCAGCAGCCACGGTAAGTTTCGCAAACACCAAGAAGCTGTGGTGTGCGGTTCAGTCAGACGCACTTGGGGCGATTTCAACGACAACATGAACCGTGTGGCCAACGCCCTTTTGGCATCTGGCGCTTCGAGAGGTGACCGCGTTGTGGTCATGATGGGCAACTCGGTGGAAATCCTCGAGGTCATGTTCGGCATTGTCAAAGCAGGATGCTGTGTGGTCCCGCTTTCGGGTTTGCTCACGGGTCAACAACTGGCTTCCTTGATCAACGATTGCGGGGCCACACAGGCATTTGCAACCACGGACTTCATCGAGCGTCTTCTTCCCTATCAAGATGAACTCGTGCATCTCCAAAAAAACCAACGCTATGTTGTCCATGGTCAGGCTCAGGGCTGGATGGATTACAGCGCATTGACAGATGCCCAGCCCACGGACACCCCGAATGTGGTCTACCGCTCTGAGGATGCCTTCAACATCATCTACAGCTCGGGCACAACAGGCCTTCCCAAAGGCATCCTGCAAAGCCACCGGGCCAGAGTCCATTGGGCCATTTCAAATGCCATAGAAATGCGGTTCAGTGACCGCAGCCGTGCACTGACCACCACTTCACTTTATTCCAATGGCACATGGCTCATGATGCTGCCCGTTCTGTTCAGTGGTGGCACCTGCGTCGTCATGCCTGCTTTCGATCCGATGGCGTTTTCAAAAATGGTGGAGGAAGAAAAAATCACACACACCTTCATGGTGCCTGCTCAGTTCATTGCCCTGCTGCAAACCAATATGGACCCGTATGACCTGAGCACTCTGCAAGTGATCCTGTGTGCAGGCTCACCACTCAGACGTGAAACCAAACGCCAAGTCATCGAACGCATGGGTGACAAACTCATTGAACTGTATGGCTTCAGCGAAGGCTTTGCGACGATGCTCAAACCGGGTGCTCCTGCCGACAAATTTGACACCGTGGGCATCCCCGTCCTGGGCTTTGAGGTGCGCATTCTGGATGAGTCGGGACAGGCTCTTGGCCCCGGAGAAATTGGTGAAATTGCAGGTTATGGGCCAGGCATGATGTCCGGTTACCACGGCAAAGCTGGTGAAACAGAAGCGCTGATTTGGCAGGACGAAAGAGGGCGAACATTCATTCGCTCGGGAGACATAGGACGCCATGATGAAGATGGCTATCTCACATTGGTGGACCGTAAAAAGGACATGATCATTTCCGGTGGCTTCAATGTTTTCCCCGCTGACTTGGAAGAAATTTTGGGCCAACACGCCGACGTCCTGGATGCCACGGTCATTGGCGTTCCGCATGAGCGCTGGGGAGAAACGCCATTGGCTTTGGTCATCCTCAGGCCCGGTGCCGTGTTTGACTCAGCATCCATGCTGTCTTGGTGTAATGAGCGCTTGGCCAAACACCAAAGACTCTCCAACATCGAAACGAGACCAGACTTCCCGCGCAACGCCCTAGGCAAGGTCTTGAAACGCATCTTGCGAGAGCCCTACTGGGTAAATGCCAAAACCTGAAGTCACACCAAGCCGCAATGAACACTGAATTTAAGGTTTAACATCCTGACCACACATGCGCCCACCGAGATGAAACCCATCACCACACCCAACCCCAAAACTAAAAAGCCACCCCAAAGTGCCAGTGTCACCCCCTCGAAGACCAAAGACACTGCTGAGGGGGCTATTGGCGACAGACGGGCTGAGCTGATTGAGAAAGCAGCGCATTTGTTCGGTGAACGGGGGTATGCCAACACGTCGATGCGAGATATATCGGCCGCATTTGGCATTTTGCATGGATCGATTTACCACCACTTTGGCTCCAAGGAAGAACTGTTCATCACGGTTTATGCCTCTGGAGTGGATCGATTCGTCAAGGACGTCGAAAAAGCCATCGAACCCCTGACCGACCCTTGGCAACGGCTTGAAGCGGCGTGCATCGCGCATCTAGAGGCCTTGCTCATGCGAGAAAGCCCCGCGGCGACCGTTCTGGCCGATTGGTCTGCCAATTATTCAGACAGCATGCGCACTGCATTGGTAGCGCAGCGTGACAAGTACGAAAAGGTGTTTTCCGAATTGACCGATGCCGTTGACTTGCCATCGGGCATCAAAAGGCGCTACTTCCGTTTGGGCCTTCTGGGTGCTCTCAATGGCGCACTCATGTGGTACCAACCGGGTGGTGACGCACCGGCCACCGTAGCCAAGCATCTTTTTTCTCTTTTCAGGAAAAGCGCAGAGACCCGCCATCCTTGAACCTGGCGGTCATCATCCGCCCAGCAGACATCAATTTTGGCGTTGGAGAATGGTGATGGAACAAGCGGCTTCATCAAAGCCAATCACCCCTCCCCCATTTTCTGCCAGTGCAATGTTCGCGCCTTCTGATTGCCTGCTGCCAGCCTCGCCGCGCAATTGGGTCACCAGCTCATAAATCATGGACAGCCCAGTGGCACCGACCGGGTGCCCCTTGGACACCAACCCGCCTGACAAATTGATGGGCAGGTCTCCCCCCAAAGAAGTCGCACCGCTGGCCACGTAGGCGCCGCCCTGACCCACTTCACAAAACCCCAGCATTTCAGCTTGGTAAATTTCACAAAACGATGTCGCGTCATGCACCTCGGCAATGTCGATGTCCGACGGCTTCAGGCACGCCTTCGCATAAGCCTTTTTGGCAGCCACATGCGACAGACCCGGCTCGGCCAAATCTCGGTACTTGCCACCGGTCAACACGCTGGCTTTGACCGCAATGGCCCGCTCCTGAACACGCTGGGGCAATTCACGCAAAAAACGCTCCGAACAAAGCAACGCAGCAGCAGCCCCATCACCCACGGGTGAACACATGGCGCGGGTCAGGGGCCAACTGATTTCCCGGTCATTGAGCACCTCCTCTGGCGTGATGGTGAACCGGTACTGCGCGTTCGGATTCAATGCCCCCATGGCGTGGTTTTTGGAAGACGCGTAGGCAATCTGCTCACGCGTCGTACCGAAAGTTTTCATGTGGTACGCCGCCTGCATGGCATAGGTGTCCATGAACAAGGTCCCGCCCCCGCTGTTGGTCACAAACGGTTTGCCCGATTGCTCGCCTGCCTTCAGGTAATACGCCTGCCACTCCTGCGGATCAAGCTGGTCAATTCCGCCTTGAAAAATTTCCATCGTGCGCTCAGGATCGCCCGGGAAAAATGTTTTTTCCACACCCATGGCCAGCGACAAGTCGCACTCGCCAGAAAGGATGTCTTTGTATGCGCCATGAAACGCCATGGAGGCTGTCGCACAGCCGCCTTCAACGTTGATGAGTGGCACCCTTTCCGGAAAGATGCCTTCACGCACCAAGGGGGTAAAACATACCTGGCCCCGGATATTGCGTTGACCAAAGGTGCCCATGCCGCAATTGCCAAACCAGGCTTGCTCAATTTGCTGGGCGACATCGGCCCCCGTATCAGCGAGCAGCCCCATGAAGGCTTCTCGGGTGAGGTCTTTGAATGTTTTGTCAGCCTGCTTGCCAAAGGGCGTGCACGAAACACCAATCACATAAACATTGCTCATGAGGAACCTCCAGAGATCGAACTTGCTTAACTGAGAACCAAGGGCAACTGCGTGGGGCCGCGCATCACCAAGGCATCCAACCACTTCACTTCGCCTTGCCCAAAGCGCATGGCCGGGTATTGGGCCACCAGTGATCCGATGCACACCTTGGCCTCGAGCCTCGCCAAAGGAGCGCCAAGACAAAAATGAAGACCTTGACCAAAGGTCAAATGCCGATTGGGAGTTCGGTCCAGAATCAACTCATGCGGCCGATCGAATCGACGCGGGTCTCTGTTGGCTGCATTGATCATTGCAAACACGCGGTCACCGGCCACTAATTTTTTGCCATGCAACTCATGATCGACCGCAGCCACGCGCGCAATGCTGTTGCTGGGCCCGTCGTAGCGCAGAAACTCTTCAACGGCAGCATCAATCAGCCCGGGCTCATCATGCAGTTTTTGCTTTTGTTCCGGGTGCTCAATCAGTGCCACCACGGCACTGCCCAGCAAGCTGGTTGTCGTTTCATGCCCCCCAAACAAGACGAGCATGCACATGGCCACCAACTCATCCTCGCTCAACGCGCCATTCGCATCCTTGGCGTTCACCATGACCGTGATGACATCGTCGCCAGGCGAAGTGCGCCTTTGTGCAATCACGTCGCGGAAATAAGAAGACATGCGATCGGCACCATCTCTGGCCTTCCTGTATTTGTCTTCTTCTGTGCGCGATGTGCCGATGAACAAACGCAAGTCATCAGACCATTGCTTGATCTCAGCAAAGTCTTCACGCGGCAAACCCATCATGTCCAAAATGACATAGGCTGGCAGCAGCACGGCGACTTTCTCCACGAAATCCACCTCTTGCGATGGGTCCACAGCCTCCAGTAATTGCGCCACTGTCTTTCGGATGGCCACTTCGCGTGACTGAATCAGCTGGAGCGAGAACACCACATTCATCATCTTTCGAAGCCGGGTGTGTTCAGGCGGCGCCTTGAACACCAGCCACTCATTGAGGTAGCGCATGACACCCGAGAGAATGTCACGCCGCTCGTCTTTCAAGGCCTCGTAAAAAGGCCGCAAGCGATCCGACGACATGTTGGACGACATGGCCACCTGCCGGACATCGTCATAGCGCGTGATGATCCAGCTCTTGATCGCCGGGCTCCAGTGCACCGGATCCCTCTCCTGCAAGGCCTCATAAAAGGGAAAAGGATTGGTTCTGATCGCCTCGTTGGACGGATCATAGACAAGCGGTTCAGTCATAGATCCAGTACCAAACAAGGGGTTAAGGAACGAGAGCAGCAGGGTGTGAAAGCGTCATTTTTTTCATGCTCTTCGGGCAACATGAATTGATCACGGTGATCTGGAGTGCCCTCGAGAACCGGCGTCAAACAAGACCCGCAATGGCCCTGTTCACACGACACCAGCACCTCAATACCCGCCGCCGAAAGTGCCTGAACTGCCGTCTGGCCAACGGGCACCTCCACCATGGCACCCGTTGATTGAATCTTGATGGTAAACGCCTGATCCATAGGTAAAGATCCTCCTGAAATTGGCGCCGTCGATCCGCCAAAAAGTTCTTTTCTCATTTTTGTGTCTTGCACACCTGCCGCTTTGGCAGCACCCATCACCGCATTCATGAAGCCTGCCGGGCCACAGGTATAAAGCCATGCATGCGCATCTGCATCAGAGAAAATTTGTGCAATGCCTGAGGAGTTTTCATCATCAAATGAAAAAATTACGTTGCTGGCGTAACTTGAAGACTTGAGCTCCTCGACGAAAGCTGCACGCTCATGGCTTCGGGCATGGTAGTGAAGACGAAATTTTCTATTTTGCGCACTGAGCGTCTCGGCCATGGCCAAGATGGGGGTGATGCCTATCCCCCCGGCAACCAACACAACCGGGTGGTCATCTGATGACAAAGCAAACAGGTTGCGTGGGCCACGCGCTTGCAGTGTTTGTCCAGCCTTGATGTTGTTTTGAAGATTCAGCGATGCACCGCTGCCATGGGCATCACCCAACACCGCAATGCGCCAATTTCTCTCGCCGTAACGGCTGCACAAGGAATACTGCCTGACCACCTCATGCCCCATGCGATCGGTCGCCTGGATGTCGATGTGGGCTCCAGCATCCCAGTTGGGAAGCTCAGTGCCATCAAGGCCCCTGAGTTCAGCGACCAGAATGTTGCCACCCTGAATGGACCAATTCACCACGGCCAATTCGGTCAAGCCTGCCGCTGCTGGATTCATAGCGGGGGCATCCTGAGACCGCCATCGAGTCGAATGGTTTCCCCATTGACCATGGGGTTGGCAGCGACAGCCATGACAAAGTCTGCAAACTCTTCTGGCTTGCCCGGGCGCTTGGGCCACGCTGCGTTTTGCAACAAGCCATCGAGTACGTCCTGCGAGACATGGGCCTCCACCATGGGCGTCATGAAAACGCCGGGGCAAATGGTGACCACGCGAATCGCGTGCTTTCCCAACTCTCTGGCCAGCGGCAAGGTCATGCCAGCGACCGCCGCTTTGGAAGCTGAATACGCTGCCTGCCCGATCTGCCCATCAAATGCAGCGATTGAGGAAATGTTGATGATCACGCCCCTTTGACCGTTTTCCGTCAACGGCAGGTCGATCAACTGTTCGGCCGACAGGCGCAGTACATTGAATGTGCCCAGCACATTCACCTCCATGACTTCGCGAAAGAGCTCCAGGGTGTGCACACCCTTGCGCCCAATCAATCGGGCGTTTTTGCCGACACCCGCGCAGTTCACGATCAACCGAGCAGCCCCAAATTGCTCTGCCGACTCGCTCAAGGCCTTCTTCACTTCAGCTTCTGAAGTGACATCACACATCACATACCGCACAGATGCATGGGGGGGGCCCACATGCTGATCCAAAACAGTCACCTTCACGCCGTTGGCGCTCAACTTGCTCACCAACGCTTGGCCAAGTCCCGATGCGCCACCGGTCACCACTGCGGTATTGATTAACTCATTCATGCTGATAAGCTTAGCAGAATGAAATTGACCAAACAAGTGGTTGGTTGGCAGCAGCCAAAAACATTTTTTGGCTTCATCAGCATCATTGCCAAGACTTTTGAACCCCTGTTGATTTTGACTGGAGCCCCTGCATGCAAACCTCTCAAGCAGACTGGACAGGCTTACGCCTGTCCTTGAACCGACAAGGCACCACTGCCGTCGTTCGTCTTTTCAACCCGCCTCACGGTTTCATGGACGATGCGATGGAATCCGAACTGATGCAAGCGCTGGACACCCTGGAGAACTGGAGAGATGGACGCGTGGTGGTCATCACGGGCGCAGAGCCCGGCATGTTTGTTCGGCACTACGACGTGGCCATCCTTCAAAAACGATCTCAGGCCATGATTGAACGCGGCAAATCGTTTTCTGTGGAGCGCCCTGTCCCGAAAAGCGTCATTCACCACTGCATCGAGCGCATTGAAAACAGCCCACTGATTTTCATTGCAGCCCTCAACGGGACCGCCATGGGCGGTGGCTTTGAACTGGCACTGGGGTGTGACATTCGACTAGCACAAAATGGCGATTACCAGCTGGGATTGCCCGAACTGAACTTGGGGCTGCTGCCGGGCGCAGGCGGCACACAAGCCATGGCCTCGTTAATTGGGACTGGCCCCGCACTTTTCAATCTTCTGACCGCCAAGGTTTTCAGCCCCCAAGAGCTGCTTTCGGCGGGATTGGTCTCCGCGTGCACCGACAACGTGATGGCCGAAGCCATGCGACTTGCAGGCCAAATAGAGGCCGTCCCCTTCAGAGCCTGTGCCAACATCAAAAAACTCGTCAGGAACGCCCCCCGCTGGAGTCATTCAGACGGGCTGGCTGCAGAACGCACCCTTTTTTGCGACTGCATGGTCGACCCCTTGGCACAACCCCTGATGGACGATGTGGTCAGTGGCAAGCGCACGATTGCAGAGCCACCAGCGCCCCTCAAGCCATGAAGCCGCCTCGGCAGCCACTTGCCGCTGCCGCATCGTCTCTAAAACCCGATAGAAAACGCTCAAGCCATGCGCCATCCATCACCTGAAACTCCCCTGCCCCGTGCCGTTGAGGTCATCAGCACATCGCCTGACAAACCGTTGGCAGAGCGCATTCGCATTCGCGAGAATGAGCGCGCGCCCCTTGCTTCAACTGAAGTCCGCATTGGCATGCTGGCCATGAATATTCTCCCGGCTGACCTGCTGCAAATGAATGGGCAGTATGGCCATCAACCCGAGCTGCCTTACGTGCCGGGCCATGAGGGGGTTGCTGTGGTGCTCGAAATGGGCAGCGAAGTCGCGGACTTGCAACCCGGCGAGCGGGTGCTGCCCATCGGCGTATTCGGTGTCTGGTCCGATGAACTGGTGGTGCAAAGGCGCTCGCTGGTCCCGGTGCCATCCCATGCCAACGTGCTGCAGCAAGCCATGCTCGTCGCCAACCCGGCAACGGCTTGGGTGCTCCTGCAGCACCAAGTCACCCTCCAGCCCGGTCAATGGGTCATTCAAAATGCCGCCAATTCGGCTGTGGGTCAATGCACTCGGCAGTTGGCGTCTCACTTGGGCATCCCGTTGATCAATGTGGTGCGCAGGCCAGAGGCGGTGGCTGCTGAAGAAGGCGGTCACTGGTTGGTGGATGACGGCCAAGACCCTGATGTACTTCAGGAAAGCGTGCGAAAAATAACCCAAGATGAACCCGTCGTGCTGGGCCTGGACGCGATTGGCGGCAAAGCCTCTCAGGCATTGGCCTCTAGCTTGAGTCCGCAAGGCCGCTTGGTTCTTTATGGCCTGCTGAGCGGTGATCCGTGCAGCATCTCTGCACACGACCTGATTTTTCGGAACATCCATGTCCAAGGCTTCTGGCTGGCCAACTGGTTCAGCAACCCCAACAACCGCCAAAAGGCCAAGACCGTCTACCCCGCCTTGATGGCATTGGCCGCGCAAAACGTGCTGCGCATGAACGTGGAAAAAGTTTATGAATTGAGCGACATCCTAGAAGCCATCGCGCACTCGGCACAAGCCGGCAGACAAGGCAAAGTGCTCTTGACGGGGGCTCGTTTTCAGAGTCAGCAGGCCTAGCCAGTTGGTCGATGGCCAGCGGTTTTTACTGTGAATACGACAAAGGGACACATCACTCAGACGGCGCAATCAAAGCTGCTGGGCACTGCGTACAATTTCCCCGCATGAGTCAAAGGAAAGTCCAGCTCGCTGCAAGCCCCAACGGCAGGATCTTGCTTGAGCTGTGGACCCGGGGAATGCAAAACCTCACAACGCTAGACATCCAGCGTGCCACGGGTGACTGGGCAGCAGGGGAAATGGACAACTACGCAGCGCTGATCCCGGCGTGGCTGCGCACCGTCATTGCGCAAGCCAACGCGCCACGCAAGTCCGTCAAGATCGGTTTATCGGGCGCTTATGACTGGTCAAACCCCAACATCAAAGACGACGTATTGATCGGGAATGTGCTTGAAAAGCACAAGTTCGAAGATGTGGCTCGGTTGTGCTTTTACTACGGCGTCCCCAAGGTCAAGCGCGTGTTCAAGCGGCGCGCTTATGAACCCATGACCCGCGCCAGTGTGACCCGAATGGTGAGCAACATCAGCAAAGGCTTTCGAACAGCACAGGGGCAAGCGAATTCCAAAGTCACGTTTCATTCCCGCAATGAAAACGACCGGCCCAAGGCGCAGATTGAGTACTTGAAGTCGACGCCTAATGTGACGGTTTCAGAGGGGGGCTTTGATGTGCTGGGCATCGATGGGCTGCTTGCCATGAAAAGCATCGTCGTCTATGACCGCATGAAGTCTCGTGACCTCTACGATTTGATGGTCCTCACTAATGATCACGGCTATACCCTTGACGACATTTTTGCCTGCATCGATCTCTATCAACCCATCAGAAACAAAGACCCCGAACACTTCAAAAGTGTAGTCACAGGAGTGATCCCGCTGGACAAAAATGATGAAGGTTTTGCCAGCATCCAGCTGAATGTGAAGATGGCTGAAATTTACAAGCACTTCAAAAAGCTGATCGACGACTACGAAATAAGGGCCGTCCAGCAGATGCGGCCAAACCCTTGAACATTGACGGGACCGCTTCGTCACCGCTGCCCTGCGGTACGCCCGTTACATGGCATTAGCCTTTGACGTATAAACACCTACACACACCAACACCGGAGAAATCATGGCATCAGTTCGCTGGAACATTGCTGTTTCCCCTGACACCGACCAATCCGTTCGCATGTTCATTGCCGCGCAAGGCGGTGGGCGCAAGGGTGACTTGTCACGCTTCATTGAGGAGGCTGTGCGCTCTTACCTTCTTGACAAGTCAGCTGAGCAAGCCAAGTCTG
>Ga0209550_10001078_pt1 | contig 26282 bp, 25 predicted proteins | sample LauGreSuBDMM15SN_2_FD_187567 | JGI IMG/M metagenome (GOLD analysis project Ga0209550, IMG submission 187567) | Freshwater lake microbial communities from Lake Michigan, USA - Su13.BD.MM15.SN (SPAdes) (version 5) | ecosystem: Environmental > Aquatic > Freshwater > Lake | place: Lake Michigan... | reverse complement strand
ATTGTGAGAATAGTCGGGCCCGGGGTTACCGAGCCCGACTATTAGATAAGTCTTAGTAGAGATGATTACTACTCAGCTTTAGGAGCTTCTGCAGGAGCAGCAGCTTCTTCAGATGCGCCCGCGCCGGTTGCAACAACAGTTGCAACTAGAACGTGGTCGTCTAGGTCTAGCTTGGCACCAGCTGGAAGCTTGATGTCTCCTGCTGTTACGTGGAAGCCAACGCCTTCCTTGTTGAAGACAACTTCAACGAACTCAGGAATGGTGGTTGCATCAACTTCTAGCTTCAGGGTCTTGTGCTCAAGGTCGATAACAGTTCCTGACATTGACTCACCAATTACGTGAACTGGAACTTCAACGTGAACTCTTTCACCCTTGACGATCTCAACTAGGTCAACGTGCTCGATGATTTGTGTAACAACATCCTTAGACGCGCTCTTTACAAGAACGGTCTCCTTCTTGCCGTTTAGCTCTAGCTCGATGATGGCGTTCTTGTGACGAAGCACAAGTGCGATCTCGTGAGCTGGAAGGGTGATGTGACGTGGCTCTGAACCGTGACCGTAGATAACTGCAGGAGTTCTACCGATTGCACGCTCTTTACGAGCTGCACCTTTACCGAACTTAGTTCTTAGTTCGCCAACTAGTTTGTTTTCTGACATGAGTTTTCCTTTTTCTTTGGTGTTCAACTCAAGCGTTTTACGCGAGGAACCTTGATCCAAAGACCTTGACCCCGTCGATTACGGTTACGATTTGTAACCCTCGCCGTTGTTTCTAGGTAAGTCTAGTTCTCGGTTCGGCTCATGGCAACCCGGCGGATTGCATACCTAGCCAGCACTGCTATTCCAAGGATTACAAAGCTCACCTGAACAGCAGGGCCTGGGACGTTTACTAGGAGTAATAGACACAGGGCAAAGCCCAATACCGCGAAGATACGGGGTTGTCTGCGTTGTTCTTTAGGTTGCATGAAGGCTGAGATGTGACCGATTGCGTAGTAAAGCAGTACTGAGAAGCTCGAGAAGGCAATAACCCACTGGGTGTATTGGGAGGTCTCAATCAGGGTGATTGCTCCAACTGCAATCAGTACCTCAGCAAGCCAAGGAGCGCCGAAGCGGTTGCGCTTGGCGAATACTGCTGGCAGTTCCTTATCTTCAGCCATGGTGGCTGCTGTTCTGGATACACCTGCCAATAGAGCCAGTATTGAACCAAGGCTTGCTCCAACAACAACCAAATCTATAAGCCAAGCTGGGAACCAAGGAGCTGTGATGCTAACCATTTCTTCAAAGACGGCAGCAGGAACTGCTTCATTACTAGGTTGAAGTATTCCAATGAAGACGATGGTGATTAGAAGGTAGATCACTAGAACTGCACCTAAAGATATTGCTATTGCTTTAGGGATGTTCTTCTTAGGGTCTCTTACCTCATCACCTAGGGTTGCCACTCTTGCATAACCTGCGAAGGCAAAGAAGATGATTGAAGCTGCTGAGAGAGTGGAGAGGTTAGCTTCTGGCATAAGCATGCCACTGCTGAAGCTTTGAGAACTCAGTCCGTGAGCAAAGCCTGTACTGATGCTAAAGATTATGAAACTGATTGTGATGATGGCTAGCGCAGCTGCCATCTGCGCTGTTCTGTTGATGCCTAAAAGATTCAGAGCGGTCATTAGAAGAATTGAAGCCACCGCTGCTGGCCAGCCCGGATAGCCAGGTAGTAGATAAGTTTCGATGATGATGGCAATTGCAGCGATTGAGGCAATCTTGCCGAAGACAAAAGAGAATCCAGCTATAAAGCTGAAGTCTTTGGGTAGATAAACCCTTGCGTAGCTATAGACGCCACCGGCTCTAGAGACATGGCTTGCTAGTTGATAAACAGATGCCGCGTTAAGACTTGCGACAAGAGCAGCCAGAGCTAGTGCAAAGAAGATCTGGTCGTTGACTTTTTCCCAGGCTGTTGACCAGACAAAGAAAACACCAGCTCCGAGCATCGAAGCCAAGCCAATGGCGACTGCTCCAAAAAGAGAAAGCTGTTGTGGTTTAGACGTGGCCATCAAACAGGCTGGTAACGCTGTCGTCGTTGAAAACTGAAGAAATTGCTCTTGAAATAAGTGGAGCAATTGATAGCACTGTTAGTTTCTCGAACTGCTTAGATGCATCAATCGGCAAAGTGTTAGTCACGATTACGTTGTCAACATCAGGACCGGAGAGTCTTTCAACCGCAGGGTCACTGAAAACTGCGTGGGTGGCAGCAACAATGATTCGACCTGCACCGTTGTCACGAAGTGCTTTAGAAGCGGCAACGATGGTTCCAGCGGTGTCAATCATGTCGTCAACCAAAATACAGACGCGACCTTCAACTTCACCAACAAGTTCATTTACCTGAACCTGGTTTGGCTTGTTTGGGTCACGACGCTTGTGAATGATTGCAAGTGGTGCACCGAGACGGTCTGCCCAGATATCCGCAACACGAACACGGCCTGAGTCAGGGGACACAACAGTGAGGTTATCTGAACCGAAGGTTTGCTTCACGTAGTCAGCAAGTAGTGGCAGAGCCCAAAGGTGATCTACCGGTCCATCAAAGAAACCCTGAATCTGAGGTGAGTGCAGATCGACTGACATTAGACGGTCAGCACCAGCTGCTTTGTATAGGTCAGCAACTAGACGAGCAGAGATAGGCTCACGTCCCTTGTGCTTCTTGTCCTGTCTAGCATATGGGAAGAAAGGAGAGACAACTGTGATGCGCTTAGCGCTTGCTCGCTTTAGAGCATCAATCATGATTAGCTGTTCCATCAACTGGTCGTTGATCGGAGCTGAGTGAGACTGCAGAACAAAGGCGTCAACACCACGAACGCTCTCTTCGAAGCGAACAAAGATTTCACCATTGGCAAAGTCATAAGAAGTAGTTGGAACTACCTCGATGCCCAGAAGGGTGGCAACTTCTTGAGCCAACTCAGGGTGTGCTCTTCCGCTTGCTAATACCAAACGCTTCTGTCCGGTTGCTCTAATCTGCACTGCGGTCTCCTGTTTTCTTATTCTTTAGCTTTTTCAGCGGCCTTGGCTGCTGCTGTATTTCTTCTTTTAGCTAGAACCCAGTCAGCTAGGTTACGTTGGGGAGCAACGTTCATAGCTAGATCTCCTGGTTTCACATCTTTACGAACAACAGTTCCGGCTGCAGTGTATGCTCCATCACCTATCGTAATTGGAGATACGAAGACGTTGTGCGCACCGGTTCTTACGTGAGAACCAATGGTGCTGTGGTGTTTCTCAACTCCGTCGTAGTTAGCGAAGATGGTGCCTGCACCGATGTTGCTGTGCTCACCGATGGTGGCATCTCCTACGTAGGTCAGGTGAGGAATCTTTGAGCCTGCAGCGATCTTGGCGTTCTTGGTCTCAACGAAGGTGCCGATCTTTCCACCAGCTCCTAGGTGAGTGCCTGGGCGGATGTATGAGTAAGGACCAACGGTTGATTCTGATTCAATTACCGAACCTGAGATATGAGCCTTGATGATGCTGACGTCCTCGCCCACTTGGGTATCTTCAATCGAGACTTCTGGGCCAATAGTTGATCCTCTACCAACGCTGGTAATTCCCTTAAGGTGAGTTCCTGGAAGCAGGGTGACATCTTCACCGAGAGAAACAGTGATGTCGATGAAAGTGGTTTGTGGGTCAGCGATGGTAACGCCTGAGAGCATCCAGCCTTCACAGATTCTTCTGTTTAGCTCTGCACTAACTTCCTGAAGTTGAACTCTGTTGTTCACTCCAGCGACCAACCAGTTATCTGAAACCTGTAGTGCTTGAACAGCTCTACCTGACTTCAAGATTTCGGTTGCAGTATCGGTTAGATACTTTTCACCAACAGCGTTGTGGGTTCCAATTGCAGAAAGAGCACTCTTCAGTGCATCAAAGTCAAAAACATAAACTCCAGCATTGACTTCGGTAATCTCTAGTTCTTCATCTGTTGCATCTCGGTGTTCAACAATTGAAGAGAAAGAACCTGAGTCATCTCTAACAATGCGACCGTAGCCTGAAGGATCTGAGAAGACTGCTGTTAGAAGGGTTGCTCCAGCACCTGAAGATAGATGAACATCAAGCATTGCTTCAATGGTGTTCACATCTAGTAGTGGAACATCTCCACTGGTGACAACTACTGCTCCTGAGAAACCATCAGGTAGAACATTCAGAGCACATTCAACTGCTCGACCGGTTCCTGGAATCTCATCCTGGTGAGCAATGTGAGTGTTTGGGTAGAAAGCGTGGATGTATGACTCGAGAATCTCTTTTTCGTGTCTAACCACAGGAATGACATAGGAAGCACCTAAAGAGCTAGCGGTAGCTAGGGTATGGCCGAGCATCGGTAGGCCAGCGATCTCATGCATCACCTTAGGTGTTGCTGATTTCATCCTGCTGCCATTACCTGCTGCCAATACGACAACGGCTAGGTGCGCTTCAGTCATTTAACCTCCATTGTCTTGCGCTGCTCCCCCAGGATTCGAACCTGGACCGAACACCTCCAAAGGGTGCCGTGCTGCCGTTACACTAGGGAGCATTGTGTTAGGCCAGAAGGCTTTAGCACCCTCTAAGTCTGCCAGATGTTCAGCCCTTAGGCTTCTAGATTTGCACCTAGTGCGGGAGAACCAGCGGTCAAGGCAAAGATTCCCCGCTCATTTAGGGTCTTGGCTATCTCCATTGCCTGATCCTTTGAATAACACAGAGCAGCAATTGTTGGCCCCGAACCAGAGACGATTCCCTTCAAAGCCCCAAGCCCTTCAATCTCCTCAATCAGTGATTCCAACTGAGGCATCAGAGCCAAAGCTGCATCCTGCAGTCCATTGCTGAGTGCTAGAGCTAAGGCATCGAGTGAAGTTATTGACCCTGAAACCTGCATCAAGTCACTGAAATTAGGCAAGACGCCTAGTTCATCGAACTTCGCATAAACCGAAGGAGTAGATAACCCCTGTGGGCTAATGGCTAGCACCCAGTGGGTGTCAAAAGGGAATGGAGTAACTGATTGAAGTTGCTCACCGCGACCAGCGCCAACTGCAAGTTGACCTAAGACACAGAAGGAAATGTCTGAACCTAGTTCAGCTGCAACATCCATCAGCTCTTCTGTTGAGAGTTTTGCTGTTCCAAACTCTTGGTGAGCGTATTCGTTGAAAGCAACGAGCATGGCTGCAGCATCTGCAGAACCTCCTGCCATACCTCCGGCTACTGGGATTCGCTTCAGGATATCGATCTGAACATCTGTGGTCTCGATGTCGAGCTTTTGAGCTAGCAGAACAGCAACTTTCGCTACCAGATTAGAGCTGTCAGTTGGCACTGCAGCGAGGTGCCTCGAAGGAAGTCCATCGCCTTTGACAAAGATGGAGATTCCAGTTCCTGGAAGTGCTTTGGATACGGTGACTTCTTCTCTGAGATCTAAAGCCAGAAAAAGTGTATTGACATCGTGGTAACCGTTTGCCTGAAGCGGTCCAACTTCGAAAACTAGATTGACCTTAGCTGGTGCTGTTGCGGTGACGATGGTCATCTTGTCACCTGTGCCTTTACTTTGGCATTGAGATTATTCCAATACTTGGTTCTAGCTTTAAGCATTACAGGGTTCTCGATGAACTCATGTTCGATCAGAATCTCACAGCCCTCTTCATGTGATTTGAAGACCAGGGTTGCTCTGGTCTCATCGTTGAAAGCTATTGTGAGCTTCTCTGATTGTGCTTGCTTTAGGAATCGTTTGAAACCTTCACCGTAGAGTGACTCTGACTTGAAGATGTTGAATGTCAGTGAAACTGTTGTCGGAATGACCAAAGCCAAACGTAGAACACTCTCCTGCGCAGAGTTAGTCTTAGGCGCTTCTCGCCACTGGAGGTAACTAAGTGAAAGTGAGTTAGCCCACCAATTCTGCACTCGATAGTTTTCTTGAAGCCACAGAGAAATCTCTCTTTGCTTGGCTTCGCGAACGGTGCTCACAAAGATTAGTTCTAACCATTGCTCACGAGTCTTACCGGTATTAGCTAGGAGTTGATCTGCACTGACATCTGGGTTAGCTGCTGTTGCTGGAACAAGCATTGCTCTTCTGCCACGTTTCTTGTGTTCAACTCGTTGAATGCTCGGGTGACCTGAAACAACCGGCAGATCATCAAAGATGCCAGACTCCTTTTGTTTCTTCTTTCTAAATAGCATCGGCTGCCTTTGCGATAGCAACGAAGTCGTAAATGTTCAGAGCCTCTCCTCGTTTAGAAGGATCGATACCAGCAGCAACAAGGCATTGTTCAGCCAGTGCTGGTGAACCAGCCCAGTTGGCTAACGCTTGTCTGAGAGTCTTCCTACGCTGTGAGAAAGCCTCGTCAATAACAGCGAAGGTTTTGAGTCTCAGTGCTTCATCACCTAGCGGTGTTACCCGTTTGGTGAAATAGACGAGAGCAGAGTCAACGTTTGGAACAGGCCAGAAAATACTTCTACCAACATTGCCGGCAAGGTTGGAATCTGCATACCAAGCAAGCTTTGCACTTGGCACTCCATAGACCTTTGAGCCAGGGGTTGCAGCCAGTCTGTGCGCTACCTCAGCCTGGACTAGAACTAAACCTGACTGAATGGAAGGGAAAGTTTCTAGAAAGTGCAGGAGCACTGGAACAGAGATGTTGTATGGAAGGTTCGCTACAAGTGCATCTGGGGCTTCAGGTAACTCTGTTACCTTCATCGCATCTGCGGTGACTAACCTGAAGTCTTTATCTTTAGCTCTCTTGCTAACTGTCTTTTCAATTGCTTGAGCCATCTTCTGATCTATCTCAACTGCAATCACAGTCTTAGCTTCTTCAAGAAGCCCTAGGGTAAGAGAACCTAAGCCAGGACCAATCTCAACTACTGTTTCATTTCCCTTGAGCTTTGCAGCTGCAACAATTCTTCTAATGGTGTTTGGGTCAGTGACAAAGTTCTGACCCAGTTTCTTGGTAGGGACAACTCCAAGCTCTTCAGCTAGCGCTCTAACATCAGATCCACCTAGTAACTCAACCATTTAGACCCTCTGACCAAAGGCCGTAAACCTCTTCGGTATTCTTGGTGAGTTGTGTTGCAAGGTCGTTGACATCAAGTTCTAGAACTTCAGCCATTCTTCTAACAGTTAGACCAATTAGATACGGAGAGTTAGGTCTTCCTCTAAATGGTTCTGGGGTTAGGAAAGGAGCATCGGTTTCAACCAAGATAAGCTCTCTTGGCATTAGCGATAGAGCATCTCGTAGGTACTGGTTCTTTTTGAAAGTAACAGTTCCAGAAAACGATGCATACCAACCGTTAGCTTTTAAAATCCCTGCAAACTCGGTATCACCACTGAAGCAGTGGAAAACAGTTTTCTCTGGAGCACCAACTCTAAGCAGTGTCTCAACAACATCAGCGTGTGCATCGCGATCGTGAATCTGAAGTGCGATGTTGTTCTCTTTAGCAATCTCGATGTGAGCTTCAAAGCTGTGCTGCTGGAGGAACAATCTCTCTTCAGTTGTTCTAAAGTAATCAAGACCGGTTTCACCAACTGCACGAACTCTAGGTTCTTTAGCTAGCTTTGCTATCTCACTAATTGCAGAATCTAGTTCCTGAAGAGTTTCGTATTCAGCTGCAACGTTGGGGTGGAGAGCAACTGCCGCTAGCAGTCTTGGTTCAATGGCTGCAGTTCTTGCAGACCAGATCGATGTTTCAACTGAGCCACCAACCTGGACCCCACCTAGGATTCCAGCTTGGTTGGCAAGTTCAAGATGCTCACGGTAATCCATTGGATTTTCACCATCAGCAATCTCGAGGTGAGTGTGGTTATCGTAAACGCCAACTTCTAGAGGCACTGGGACTTCTGGGTAACTAAGGTCCCTAGAACCACCGTCTTCAGATTTACGGTTGCGAACTCTGATGTAGTTCTCGCTTGGTAGATCTGCTTGAGCGTCGCTCATCTGATTACTGTGCGCTCTCAGTTTCAATTCTTGGGAAGAGTACTTCTAGTTCACCAATGTTGGTACCTGCTGGGAGTTGATCCCAGTTTGCTGCTTCAGTAAGACGCTGTTCTGAGAGATCACCTAGTTTGCCTTCGGTAAGGGCAGCCCAGAGCTTTGCAGTCGCCTTTGGGGTAATCGGTGCTAGTAGAACTGAAAGCACTCTCAAGCCTTCACAGGCAACATAGAGAACAGTTCCTAGACGCTCACGGTTAGCTTCGTCTTTAGCTAGTACCCAAGGCTCTTGAACGGTGATGTAGTTATTTAGTTCATCGACCAGAGTCCAGGTGGCTGCAATAGCATCCTGGATGGCAACTTCGTCGATTGCTCTATCTGCATTCAGAACTGCAGTTCTAGCAACCTCAATGACTTGGTTATCTGCTTCGGTGTATTGACCAGGTGTTTGTAGAACACCGTCAAAGTATCTTCTGACCATGGCAAGGGTTCTAGATGCTAGGTTTCCAAATCCGTTGGCAAGTTCTGCTTGGTATCTAGCAGATAGGTCTTCCCAACTGAATGAACCATCTTGACCAAAAGCAATTGCTTTCATGAAGTAGTAACGGAAAGCATCTGAACCAAAGATGTCGGTGATCTGGTTAGGTGCGATTCCGGTGAGCTTAGATTTAGACATCTTCTCGCCACCAACTAGTAGCCAGCCGTGACCAAAGATCTGCTGAGGTGGTTTGATATCCGATGCCATCAACATTGCTGGCCAGATGACCGCGTGGAACCTAAGGATATCTTTTCCGACAATCTGAACTGTCGCAGGCCATCGCTTATTGAACTCTGCATCATCTTGACCATAACCAATCGCGGTGATGTAGTTCAGGAGTGCATCAAACCAAACGTAGGTAATGTGTGAATCATCCCAAGGGATATCGATTCCCCAATCGAACTTCTCCTTAGATCTTGAGATAGACAGATCATCTAGCCCACGCTTTACAAACGAGACAACTTCGTTCTTAGCTGATTCAGGTTGAATGAAGTTTGGGTTTTGCTCAAAGAAATCTAGTAGTGGTTGCTCAAACTGGCTGAGTCTAAAGAAGTAGTTGTTCTCTTCTAGTTGCTCAACTGGCTTTGAGTGAATTGCACAAACATCCTGGCCTTCGAATTCTCCAGTGCCATCAACTAGGTCAGCCTTGTTCTTGTATTCCTCACAGCCAACGCAGTATGCACCCTTGAATGAACCCTGGTATATGAAACCAGTGTCATAGAGCTTCTGCATGAACTTCTGAACGTTAGCTTCGTGTCTCGGTTCAGTGGTTCTAATGAAATCTTGGTTATCGATATCGATGGTCTCAAGTAGTGGTAACCAAGCATCGTGGACTAACTTGTCTGTCCAGTCCTGGGGCGTGCTCTTATTGGCGGCTGCGGTTCTTAGAACCTTCTCACCGTGCTCATCGGTTCCAGTAAGGAGGAAACTATCTTCACCACGTTGACGGTGCCATCTGGCTAGAACATCGGCAGCAACTTCGGTATAGGCATGTCCGATGTGAGGGGCATCGTTCACATAGAAGATGGGTGTCGTCACATAAAACGATTGACCTGAGGTGTTGGTAGACATCTTTACAATCTTAACCCTTGGGCTTTCAATCCTTGGCTCTAGCATCGATCACAGCCTGATACAGCTCACTCTTGCTCACTGAATGCTTGGCTGCAACCTCGGCTACGGATTGTTTCAGGGATAGCCCTGAAGTTCTAACTGACTCCACCTCAGCAAGCAGATCAGAGTCATTGACATCTGCTGGCTCTGAAGGTTCTGCTCCAGCAATTACTAGAACAATCTCCCCACGAGGTTCTGTTTCAGCCCAGGTAGCAAGTTCAGACAGGGTTCCTCTAACCGTTTGTTCAAATTTCTTGGTTAGCTCCCGTGAGACAGTTGCTCTTCTATCTGCACCAAAGACTGTGATTGCATCTCTAAGGCTCTGTTCGATGCGGTGAGGAGACTCAAAGAAGATCAGGGTTCTAGGGTCGGTTAGTAATTCTTGGAACAGACGTTTACGGTCTCCTGCCTTTCTAGGCAGGAATCCTTCGAAACTAAACCGGTCCGGTGGAAGTCCTGATACAGCTAATGCCGAAAGAACTGCAGAAGGTCCAGGAATCACAGTTACCTCAACCCCTGCTTCGATGGCTGCTCTAACTAAAACAAAGCCAGGATCTGAAACAGTTGGCATGCCAGCATCGCTAACCACTAGGACATCTTCGGTAATTGCTATCTCAAGTAGTTGGGTAACCCGCTCAGCTTCGTTGTGTTCGTGAAGACTAAAGAGTTTGGCATCTAGTTTCACACCTAACCCTCTAGCTAGCTTGAGCAGGGTTCTGGTGTCTTCAGCGGCAATGTATTTCACGGAGCCAAGGTGCTCAATGAGTCTTGCTGAGGCATCTGAGAGATTGCCGATGGGTGTTGCCGCCAAAATGAGCATGCTCTATTCTCGCAAACTAACATAGAAGAAGTGCTAACCCTCTTTCTAAGGCTCACAGCTAACCCAGCTAGATTCGCCTTATTCAACCGCTGGGCACCAATCCTCGTGTTGGTGTTAGCCGCCGTACTCAGGCTCTATGACCTTTCCTACCCTCAGACTCTGGTCTTTGATGAGACCTACTACGTCAAAGACGCATACTCGCTTATTCACTCAGGTTACGAAGGTGCTTGGTCTAGTGGAGCAGATCAATCTTTTGCCAACGGGAATCCAAAGGGATTAACCGATGACCCTTCTTTTGTAGTTCACCCACCACTTGGTAAGTGGATTATTGGTTTGGGCATGCTCATCTTTGGAGCAGGTAACCCGTTTGGCTGGCGAATCATGGTTGCCCTAGCAGGTATTGCTGCAGTCTGGCTAACTATGGCTAGTGCCAAGCTAATTTTTAGATCAACAATCTGGGCAGTATTGGCTGGACTGTTCTTTGCAGTTGATGGTGTCGGAATAGTTCTTTCAAGAACAGCACTTCTAGATCAGATCCTCGGTTTCTTTGTAATTCTTGCTTTCTACTCCTTACTAAGAGATAGACAAGAAGTCAGACTAAATACCTATAGGCGACCTTGGTTACTATCGATGGCAATTTCTTTAGGTCTGGCAACTGCGGTGAAATGGTCAGGGCTTTACTTTGTTGCAGTCTTCCTCGCATACATCATCCTTAGTGAAGCAAATCTGAACTACAAGATTCATCAGAAAATCCAGAAGAGCTCTGAGTCCAAACTCTCAAGAAACCTTTGGTTACAGCCATCAATTACTCAAGGACTTAGATCTTCAGTTCTGGTGCTCTTCCCAATGCTTCTCACATACATCCTCAGCTGGTCAGGTTGGTTCTTTACCAAGAATGGTTGGGGTAGAAATTGGGCTTGGGAAAACGGTAACGCTCTAACCGGATGGCTAGCCTGGGTTCCCCACTCACTGCAATCCTTCTGGCACTATCACGTGGACATCTATCAATTCCATGTGAACCTGCATGCCTCTCACCCTTACGCTTCTAATCCCCTGACCTGGCCTTTCATGTTGAGACCAACATCGTTCTTCTGGGATCAGCGAGCAACAGATTGTTTTGGTGATACTCCAACTGCAGAATGTGTTTCAGCAATTACTCCTTTAGGTAATCCACTGATCTGGTGGGCTGCTGTTCTAGCCATCGGAGTCTTGATAGCTTCATGGTTTAGAACCAGAGACAAGATGACCACTCTGATTAGCCTTGGTCTAATCGCTGGCTATGTTCCTTGGCTAGCACTAACCAATAGAACAGTCTTCGAGTTCTATGTAATTGCTTTTGAACCTTGGTTGATTCTCTTGTTGGTTGCAGGTCTCAGATCCTGGTTTAGGAACACTGAATCAAGGAAACTAACAGCCAACCTCATTGGTGGCTTTGTGTTACTGGTCCTAGCAGTCTCAGCATTCTTTTACCCAGTCTGGGTAGGCCAGTGGATTAGTTATGAACACTGGCACTGGCGCATGTGGCTACCTTCCTGGATTTAGCCCTGATTTGATTGTCTTTAGCCTCGGTTAGGCTTAAGACAAATGCGTACCTACATCGAGCTTTTCAAGGTCCGCGGCGTTGCCGTGGTGGTTTGGTCGCAACTGCTAGCCCGATTCGCTTTCGGCATGCAGACCATCACTTTTGCTATCCACCTGGAGCACATCTACCACAACTACACAGTGGCAGGACTTGCTATTGGAGCGGCCACTCTCGGTGGTGCTCTTTCATCACCAATTCTTGGTCGTTGGATGGCTCTTGTTGGCATCAGGCCGGTGGTGGTTGCCACATCTCTTATCGCCTCGGTTTGTTATCTCCTCATCGGATTTGTTCCAATTGGCTCAACTTTCGCTATTGCAGTCTCTCTGGTTCTTGGTCTTTCAATGCCTCCGATTCAAGCGGCAGCTAGAACTGTTTATCCAACACTGGTCAAACAAGAAGCTCAGAGAAACAATCTGTTTTCAGTTGATGCGATTTTGCAGGAAATCATCTGGATCCTAGGTCCAGTTCTAGCAACTGTTCTAATTGCAACAACCAACACTCTTGTTCCAATGGCTGTGATGGCAATTGTTCAAGTCGTTGGTGGACTCTGGTTTGCACTTCTTCCACTTGTCTACGGAGCCCCGATACCGCGTTCTACCAAGCGAATGGGTTCCGTTCTTCGTTCCAAGTTGGTGAAGGTGATGATTGCCATCAACCTCCTCTTCGTAGGTTCGTTCTCAGCACTTGAGATTGGTGCTGTTGCTGCCGTTGGAGAAGCAGAGGTTGGCTTTGTCATTGCGATGCTTTCCATCGGTTCAGTTCTTGGAGGTTTGGCGTTTGGGCATAGAGCAAGATCTCCTCGAGCGCTTTCCAAACAGTTAGCAGTTGTTCTCCTTGGTGACTTACTGATCTTCTTCAATCCGACTGATGCAATCTGGCTAGGTGTTTGTCTATTCATTTCAGGTATTGGTGTTGCGACAGCATTCGCCACTATGGCTTCAATCATTGGTAAAGCTGTTCCACTTGATGATTCGACTGAGGTCTATGGCTGGATTGGTAGTGGTCAGAACATCGGTTATGGAGCAGGTGCCGCCCTAGCTGGAATTATTGTTGACAGTATCAACAGCACAACGTCATTTGCCTTCGCCGCAGGTCTTGATTTCGTGGCACTCTTGGTTGCAATAGCGGCAATTTCAATCACCCCAAGTTTCTTAGCAAGCAAACATGAAAAGGAAAGTAAGTAATGCCAGTTTTTGTAGTGACCTATGGTTATGACGCAGACCCAATCGAGCTCAACCAGGTGAGACCCACGCACCGTGAGTGGTTAGCAAAGCTGCTAGACGAGGGAACCCTCCTGGCTTCAGGTCCTATGGTCGATAGACCAGCAGCACTGCTTGTCTTCAAGTCCAATTCAATTGAAGAGCTAAACACTCTTCTAGATAGCGATCCGTTCGAATTAGCTGGAATGATCGGCGATAGAAGCATTGAAGCTTGGAACCCAGTCTTTGGCCCATTCAGTGAGGCTGCTAAATGAGAGTCCTTATCTCTGGTGCAAGCGGACTGGTTGGAACTGAATTACAGGCACAACTAAAAGAACTCGGACACACTCCAGTGGTTCTCGTCAGACGAGAAGTTCAGAACGAAAATGAAGTGTTCTGGGACCCGACCACTCTGACCCTAGATCCAAAGATTATGGATTCTATTGACGCCATTGTGAACCTAGCTGGAGCAACAACCGGAAAGCTTCCTTGGACTAAGGAATATAAGAAGGAACTTATCGGGTCTCGAGTTGATTCCACCAAAACGATCGTTCAAGCAATGCAGAAATGCAGCAACAAGCCTAAGGTTCTCATCTCAGGTTCCGCTTCTGGTATCTATGGCGATACCGGTGACACACTTCTGGTTGAAACAGCACCGAAGGGCGAGGGCTTTCTAGCAGACCTTGCTAGTCAATGGGAACGTGAAGCCCTAAAGTCTCCTTCAGGTGTTCGAGTAGTTCAGGTTAGAACAACCATGGTGCTTTCTCGAACCAAAGGTGCTCTTGGTAGATTGCTTCCAATCCTGCGTGCAGGAGTTGGTGGCAAATTGGGTAGCGGCAAGCAGTGGTGGGCTTGGATCTCCCTTCCTGATGAAGCAAGAGCTATCATTCACCTAATCAACACCCCTTCTGCTTCTGGTCCTTATAACCTCACTGCACCAGAGCCTGCAACTTGTAAACAGCTTGTAAAGGCTCTTGGCAAAGCCCTGGGTAAACCAACTCTGATTCCAGTGCCAGCATTTGCCCTGAAGCTCATCTTTAGAGAAGGTGCTCAAGAACTTTTGCTGTGCAGTCAAAAGATGAGTTCAGCGAGGTTAGAGGCAACCGGGTTTGTTTTCAAACACCCAACTCTAAAATCTGCTTGTGATTGGGTAGTTGGAAAAGATTAGATCTAAATAGATCTGATAAACCGATACGCAGTTAATGCAAAGACTGTTGCTATTGATCCACCCACGATCAGTGGAAGAGTCAAATCAATCTTGGCAAGCATTCCACCAAGCAATCCACCGATAGGCATAAGCCCCCAGACGATTGTTCTTCTGGCTCCGTGAATACGACCGAATATTTCGTTCGGAATCATGGTGTGATAGGTCGACATCAAGAGAATGTTCCAATAGGCGATGAACAGACCTTCGAACAGGAGGGTGAACATAAACCAATAGACATTGGCAGACAAGCCACTGGCAAGTAAGCAGGCGGCTGAAGCTGGAAGGGTAATAGCCAGAGCTTTACTGCGACCAACCTTGGCTGAAAATCTTGATGTTGTCACCGCACCGATTAGTGCACCAATGCCTAGTGGGACTAGAACCCAACCGTAGTTTGCTTCAGACACGTTTAGGTGATCCAAGATAAAAAGTACCTGGGTTGCAGATCCCATTGCATAGCAGAAACCTATGAAACCAGTAGTGAGCACTAGACGGAGTAATACCTTGTGAGTCCAGAGATACTGGAGACCATCTCTGATCTCATGCTTCAGTTTAGCCCTATCTGCAGCTTTGACTTCCACCTTAGGTTGAAGAGCTTCCCGGGCGATGCTCAGGACAAGGAAAACTGCGACCAGGTAGCAGGCAGAGACACCCAGGAATGGGATGAATGCAGCTGTGGCAAAGATGAAACCACCTAGAGGGACACCAACAAACCCCTGCATGATTGTGTCTGCAATCTGAAGCTTGGAGTTACCCCTCTCCAGCTGAGCCTCGGAGAGCAGAGTTGGGATTGTTGACTGTGTTGCCGTGTCATAGACCACCTCTGAAATGCCGAAGATAAAAGTCAAGGTTGCTAACCAGAGCAAGTTCATCTCCCCAGAGACAATAAGCGAGGCGAGAGAAACACCGATAAGGACTCTGCTGGTCTGCACCATCAACATGGCGGCTCTTCTGTTTAGCCGATCGACCAATGCTCCGATAGGGATTGCGAACAGTAGCCAAGGCAAAAGGAAAAGGTTCGCCTGGATAGCGATAAGGATTGGGTCTCTAGTGAGGGATGCGGCTAGAAGAGGAATGGCTGCACCAATGAGACCATCAGCGAATTTGCTGAACATTGCTGCTGACCAGATTTTGTTAAAGGTAACGCCGAGAGTTATCTTCTCTTCGCTTCTTTGCACCTACATAGCCTAGCCAAAAGAAAAGGCCCCGATCTTTCGATCAGGGCCTCAGTGCAGAAAAGAATTTACTTCTTCTTTGCAACAACCTTCTTTGCAGCAGGCTTACGTGCAACAGTCTTCTTTGCAACGACCTTCTTTGGAGCTGCCTTCTTCACTGCTGGCTTGCGCGCAACAGTCTTCTTTGCAACTGCCTTCTTAGCTACAGGCTTCTTTGCAACAGCCTTCTTAGGAGCTGCCTTCTTCACTGCTGGCTTGCGCGCAACAGTCTTCTTTGCAACAGCCTTCTTAGCTACAGGCTTCTTTGCAACAGCCTTCTTAGGAGCTGCCTTCTTCACTGCTGGCTTGCGCGCAACAGTCTTCTTTGCAACTGCCTTCTTAGGTGCAGCCTTCTTTGCAACTGCAGCCTTCTTTACAGCAGGCTTGCGAGCTACGGTCTTCTTTGCAGCAGTAGCCTTTGGTGCAGCCTTCTTGGCTACAGGCTTCTTTGCAACTGCAGCCTTCTTAGCTACAGGCTTCTTTGCAGCAGGCTTCTTAGCCGCTGCTTTCTTTACTGTTGTTGCCATTTGTTTCGCTCCTTTGTTTATGGTCTTTGCGACCTTAGCAGTAACTACAGGGGTAACTTTTTCAATAGCACTCGCTGCATTCACTACACCTTTTATTGTTGCTTCTTTAGCGTCTTCGAACTTATCGTCGAGCTCGTGCTTCTCGATAAATTCGTTAACATCTTTAGTTACTTCTTTTGCCTTACGGCGTCCACCTCTTACGAGGTCATCTAGCAAGCCCATGTGTAATCTTCCTTAAACTTAGGGTCAGTTAAAGATTAGTAGAACTTATAAAGCACACCTAGAAGAACATGCATGTTTTTTAAGGTGAGTTTTATAAATATTTTTAGCCATTTGAACGTCTTCGACGCATAATTTCGTCGAGATTTTCAGAACTAATGTTCTCTTTTTCTTTGCGTGCATCGTTAAGTTCAACGACATCAGCCCAATTAACACTTTCGATTTTGCCCAAACGAGCAGACAGCGGATCTGGTAGTCGATTAACAACTACTTTTTCAACTGCCGGTGCAACTTCTGAGAGCGTTTCCACTTCTACAGACAGTTCCTTTTCAAACCAGGGGTTCGCTACAACAACTTCTTCTTCACTATTAGCTTTAACTGCGCTCGCTCTGCGTGCTGCTCGACGATTTGCTCGTGCTTCATTGTGATCGTTGATGCCGCGTTTCCCTGATGGAGTCATGAAACCTAACCAGAGGACGGCTAGGACAAGCAAGAGTATGCCACCGGTTCCAGTAAATTCCATACCTCTAGAGTATTTACTGCATTACTAATGCCTTAGGTAATACTCAGCGTGTCTAAATGGGAAGTTTTAGCTGCTTTTTGGAAAGTTGTAGACAATTTTCGGAACTTTTTTCTGGATCCAACGATTTAGGACACCATCTTTAACTTCTTCGAAGGTGAGTGCGAAGACATAGTGGTCTCTCCAGTCACCGTTGATGTGAATGTAATTCTTCTTTAGACCTTCGTATCGAAGTCCAAGCTTCTGAACTACTCGAATGCTCGCTCCATTTTCGGGTCTGATATCTATCTCGACTCGATGAATCCCAACCGCATTGAACATGTAGTCCATGGCTAGTGCAACAGCTGTCGGAGTGATGCCCTTCCCCGCTACTTCAGGTGCTATCCAGTACCCGATGACGCAGGATGAAACAGATCCGTGCAGAATGTTTGCCACATTCAACTGCCCAACTATCTCGCCTTGATACAAAATGACAAAAGGCATGCCTTCGCTGCGTTCAAGTTGTCTCAGCAGTCCTCTGATCTGAGATTTGAAGTCAAAAGAAATTGGTCCGTAAGGGTTTGTTGCTTCCCATGGTCTTAGCCACTCTCTATTACCTAGGACTAGACCTTCAATTGTCTTTGCGTCCTTGGTTCTAATAATGCGTAAGCTGATGTCCCCTTGGGTCAGCACAAAAGAGTTGCTCATGCTGGCAAGATTAGTGGAGTGAATGATATTGCGCTTGCCAAGGCACAGCTAAGAAGCAAAATACTTGCTTCCAGAGTTAGGCGCGAGTCTTCTAATCAAGCCTTCACAGCTAACCTTCTTGAACTAGTTTCACAACTAGATGCTCAATCAGTTGCAACATATCTATCCTTTGGAACTGAACCAGCAACAACTGATTTCATCGATTCATTACTTGATGATGGCATTGAGGTGTTAGTTCCTAAAGTCCTTCCCGATGAAACCCTTGCCTGGTTCAAGTGGGATGGGGTTAGTGAAATTACTTCTAATCTCGGAATGAAAGAACCGGATGAGAATAAGCTCCTGGCTGTCTCAGTTGAACAAGCAGAGTTGCTTCTCATCCCTGCGCTTGCGGTTGACCGAATGGGTAATCGCCTCGGTCGAGGTAAGGGATACTTTGATCGTGAACTTTCAGTTTTGTCAGGTAGTAAGGTCTATGCGGTTTGCTTTGAGGATGAGTTTTTAGAGACTCTTCCCAGTGAAGCCCATGACCAGAGAGTTAGCGGAGTAGTGACTGAGGTTGCTATTCACGACTTAAACTAAAGATATGCCTACCTATTCCTACAAGTGCTCCAGCTGTTCTCATGAGTTTGACATTCAGCAGTCAATCAATGAGGAAGCTAAGTCTGTGTGCCCTGAATGCGGTGGCGAATTACAAAAAGTCTTTGGAAAAGTGGGAGTTAGCTTTAAGGGTTCTGGTTTTTACAGAACTGATAACAACCAGAAGCCGGCAGAGCCTAAAAAGGACTAGCCCCAGTGTGGAGGTTTGTCTTCTCTAAGCCTCTGGTCATTTGAATCACTTCGATCCCCCCAAGCAGCGCCGGTATCTTCAAACACTCTGGCAATAGGTGTGGTATTCAACATGGTTGGAGTAACTTCAATGCCAAACCTGATAGCGATTCTTTCTGCAACAGCCTGCGGGTCACTAAAGACTTCAAAGGAATAAACCCTCTGGTAAGACCAGCCGAGGGAACGAAGAAGTGCTGGACGGATACGGATACGTTCTGAGTAGTTCAGATCTCCGTTAGACCAGTCAGGTTCAACAACTAGGAACTGGTTTCCATAGGATGCAATAAGTGGGATTCGCTTACCGAAACCTTCAACTACTCGAACACCAAAGCGCTTTAGTCTTCTAGCAAGATCAGCCAGCATCGGATCGCTGTCAAAGGTATCTGATTCAACAGATTCGTTGTAGCTAGGTTTTAGCAGGATAGGCAAATACTCAGTTGCGCCTTCGCTGCGCATCTCAGGTAAGTCATATGCACTGAAGCAGCTCACGATGGTCATCTTGTATCGAGCACTAACCAACATGTTGGCTAGCCATCTCTTCGCTTCTGGCTCGTTTAGGAGACCAAAGTGAGAGAGGATCTTGCCCTGCGGTGTTCTTCCAAAACCGATGCTGAAGATAATCCGGTCAGCAAGTCTGTGGTTTAGATCTGAGAGGCTAGTGACCTCAAACTTTTCCCTGCCGTGCTTTTCAAAGAACTCTCTCAATTCGGTATTGGCCTGTAATTCAAGTTCTAGAGCATCATCAATAGCTTCAACTTCAACCGAGCTAGCACTTACCACCAGCAGTGAATGCTCTGGCTGGTTTCTAACGTGGTCAGTGATGAGTTCAATGACCTTGTTCACTTCGCCGAGTGGTGCTTCAGTGCTTGCAGTCACGTTACGGTTGGCTCGGTTATCGCCGTCAACAATGACAAGCTCTAGAGAACTGAGTCCATTAAATTCGGCAGCACTAGGTTCAATTTCTAATCTGCCCTGGTAGAACTCACGGTTTACCAGTGGGCCAAATAGTTGACCCTTAGTGCGGTAAGACTTGCGAAGAGTTTCCTTACCAAATCTCTCACTGACAACATCAAATATGCTTGGAGCTTCTGGTCGTCTTGGCTTGAGAGCTAACTGCCATTCAACTTCAAATCCATTTGGTTCAGCAATGACAGGATCTCCGAATACTACGACCTGCTTTGCTCTAACGATTGCGCTTAGGTTTTCGGCTACCGTGCTACCTGCAGCATCGAGAACAATCAGCACATCAAAGCGGGTGTCCTTCTTCAGGTGTTCTGCAACTTCGTAAGGAGAAATCGCGACGTGTGAGGCAACTGCCGGCCAAAGAGTGGTCGCTTTTGCAGTTAGCTTTGCGAGAGTGTTCTCTCTTTGCTTAAGTAGCGCTTTGAAACCTTCGGTTTCTTGAGGTAGTGCTTCGACGGCTTTGCGCCAGCGGTTAGCTGTTCGGTTAGAGATTTCTTTACGGCCTTCAGCAATAGCTAGCTGCTCTGCTTTGACGAAATCGGATTCAAGTTCTGCGAGTGACTCAGGTGTGTATTCAGCAAAGGAGTTATCGCCGGAGAGTAAATACTCAAGTGCTGAGAGCCACCAGCACTGGTCGAACTCAGAAACCAGGTGTTCGTTTCTGGAATTGCTTGCAGCAAGAGAGTTCACTAAGGCATCTAGGCCTAGAGCGGTAACTCTCCTTCTGAGATCGTTTCTTACCGCAATGTTTTCAAGTGGTGCAACATCTTCTGTGAGGGTTTGTAGTTTTCTACCAAGTTCAGCTAGCGGTAGTTCGAGTAGGGATGTTCCGCTAGGGCCTTGGTCTAGGTGAGAGTCGAGCTTGATTAGATCGGCAACCAGTGATTGGTAGCTAACCTGAGCATCTTCAATACCAACTGGAACTTGTGGGGTTGGGTTATTGCTCAGTTCCTTCCAAGCTTTAGCTTGTTCAGCAATCTGCAGCAGAGACGTGTGCAGGTCTGGAACAGAAACACCAGGACGAACGTATTCCTTAGCGTGCTTGCTGAGGGCTCTTCGAGTCTTACCTGACATTCCAGTCTTCTCTTTACGAGGAGAGGTAGCGGTAATCAGATCATCTAGAGGGCGATCAAAAACGTGTGGAATGAATCTGTCTAGGGTAGCTCTAATCGAGATAAGCAAGCGAATGTATTCTCCCCATTGAGCTACATTCTGAGCAGGTGGAAGATCTACCTGTCTAATGAACTCATCTAGCTTCACGCTGAACTGAGGTAAGACATCTTCACTGAGTCTTCTTGCAAGTGCGATGATGCTAGGAACTTCGGTGGAGTCCTCGAACTGAGCATTGAACCAAGGGCTATCGTGATTGGCTTTATCAAATTCACCAATTGCAACCGCTTCGTTTAGCAGAGCGATGGCAGCGCTTCGGTTACGGTTCTCAAACAGTGCAGGTCCTGTAATTCTTGCGCTGGTCTTTGGCGGTTTAGGTAGTGCACTCAGTTCGGCTAACTTTGCTAAGGCATCGTTAGCACTTATTCCAAGTACTGGATGTTTGCGTTCTAGAGAATCAAAGTATTGATCAAGCTTTTCTTCAATCCCAGCTTTATTTTCTATTGCAGCAGGCAGGTTAGCAAAGCCGCTCTTTTCGAATCTAGAGATAGCGCTAACCACATCAAGCCAGGCACTTCGTGAACGGATGAGCAATCCAGCTAGACCGACCTGAGACAGGCGGTCACTAACTTCATTCAGCGTCTGTCTTCTAGGTGCAACAACAAGTGCTCGCTTGTTATCTGCAGAGAGTGCGGCAAGGATGTTCACTACAGTCTGGGTGTATCCGGTGCCAGGTAGTGTCTCAACAGCGAAGCTATCCCCGTTGAGGACTCTTCTAAAGATGTGCTGCTGGTTCATATCGGCATCTGCAGCAATGATTAGTTGCTCACTCGGGATTGTTTCAGGAAGTTCTGCTGACTCGTCGACAAGGGCAGTGGCCAAATTGGTTGGAGTCTTTGGCAACTCATTCAACATGTATGTTGGTGCAAGAGTTGCGTTAGTTAGAACAAGAGATCTTTGAATCTCTAGGTCAGCGATGTCTTTCGTGCTTTCAGCAATAAAGCTCAACAGGCTAATTGGAACTAGGTCGGTGGCATCAACATAGGTTCTAGTTAGTTTCTGAACATCTAGCTCTAGGTTGAATTGCTTACGTAGGGTCAGGATGAGTTCTGGATTTACAAACGGTTCACCATTTAGAACAAGTTCAAAATCATTACCCTTCCGGATGAGCTCTGCTCTCCAGAGCATGATTGGAATTCGAAGATCTAGCTTGGCTGGACGGAAGTCAACTGCTCCAGCTAATAGGTATGTGGTGTTAATGCCGAAGTTGGTAAGAAGTCTCTCACCCTTGATCTTGACTCGCTTGGCTTCAGTCAGTGCCTTTGAATAAGCGATTGGATCTCTGACCAGATTGGCTAAAAAACCGCGGTGGCTCCTAGTGAATATGGAGAGTCCAACAGGGTGCACTCGCTCAAGATTTACTAGCCCTAGGACGTCAAGGTCGAGGTTGGTTAGCGGATTAGCGCCGCCGATGCCTCGAATCTCTTCGAGCCAGCGCAAGTATTGTTCTTGGGGTGCATTTGGCTCAGTCATTAGAGCACTAGCCTAACTTTCAGCCTTAGCCTTATCTCGTAGGCAAGGCGGTATTCGGGTAAGTTTGAAACTTGCGGCATTTACTTCATGCCCTCGTAGCTCAGTGGATAGAGCAGTGGTTTCCTAAACCATGTGCGGAAGTTCGATTCTTCTCGGGGGCACTCTAAGCAGCGTTGGACAAACGCAAGTACTCATCCCACTCAGGTTCAACTCGTTCAGCTCCACGAACCATCCAGACACTTCCAGAAGGCATCTTTGGAGTGAAAGACAGATTCCAACCAATCTCGTTCAAAGTCTTATCGCCTTTGATGTTGTTGCAGCGTAAGCAGCAGGCAACTAGGTTCTCCCATGAGTCTCTGCCGCCACGAGATTTAGGCTGAACGTGATCAACAGTGTTGGCTGTTCGGTTGCAATATGCACAGCGGTGACCATCTCTGCGTAAGACGCCTCTTCTAGAGAGTGGAACATTTCTGGTTCCAGGGATACGGACATATCTACTGAGCAAGATAACCGAAGGCAACTCCAACTCCCCCGTTGCGCTTCTAACCTTACGGTCAGCAGATCCTTCTAAGACTGTGGCTTTCTTGTTCAGGACAAGAATGATGGCTCGCTTGAATGAGACAACAGCGAGCGGCTCATAGCCTGCATTCAGAACTAATGTTTTCAAGTTTCTTCCTTTCGAAATCACCTGCACGGATTGCAGGTTTTCGTTAAGTCACCTTGGAGCACAAACAAAAAACGCGCCACTATAAATAGTGACGCGGTTAGGCCTGCCGAGCTTGGCAAGGACATATGGAATGACGGTGCTGGAATGCGTGTTTGGCAGACACGACTCTGGCTTTCATTCTTCTCTCCTTTTCAAGGCACCTTAGTGACTTGGCAACAGGTTATTACTTTTAATGCTAAAGAGAGCAAAAACACACCACAAATTTAGGTGAAGTTTTGGTGCCGATTTACTACTTAATTACGCGGGCGATGTAATAAGAATCGGTGTAGATAGGTGCAAGCTTGACTCGGTCACCTGAGAACGGGGCGTGGAAGAACATGCCAGGGCCTGCGTAAATACCTTGGTGGCTGTGGTTGTTGAAGATAACTAGGTCACCAGGCTGTGCCTGAGATCTTGGAATTCTTCTAACGTGAGGATCGTGGGATTGCGCGTTTACCGAGTGCGGCAACAAAATACCGAACTGAGAGAAGACCAATCTGGTGTATCCAGAACAGTCAAGACCTGCAGGGGTCTCTCCACCTAGAACATAAGGTGTTCCAACATACTTATTGGCAACCTTCATGATGTCCTCTGGGACAAGTACTGCATAGGTTGGGTTTGAGGCATAGTCCACCGCGGTTAGGCCTTTATAACCTAGGTAGTTGTTTCTGTTGTTCATGCGCTCAAGCTCAAAAGCCGACATCAGCCCAAAAGATCCGCGCTCAAAGTTGATAGCGCTCTGTCTAAGAATCTTGATGCTCTGAGCATCGGTTGGGTCAACCGCATTGGTTAGCCCTGACATAGCTGTAACTGCCGGTGAGAAAGCATATGCAGGTAAGGCTAGGGTTGCGATTAATCCTGCAGCAACAGACATAACCAGAGTAGATCTGACTGAGCTGTTCTTACGAAGTGGAACCTTCTTCACGCCTGGGATTACTGAACCTGAGGTTGGGGCAATCTCTACTGGAGCTGTGATGGCATTCTTACGGTTAGCTTTAGCAGCTCGCTTTTCTGCTTTCCTAGCTAAACGAGCTTCACGCTTTAGTTCACTTTGGCGAACTGAGCTACGGCTTCTAAGTTCGAAAGATTCGAGCAGGTTAATTTGGACGTCAGCGCGGCGTCTGCCGGTTGGCTTCTTGGTCATGCTGACCTCCTTTCATCATCGAATAAATTATCCGACCCTGTCGCGAAACAAAAGTTGTCATTCATTCTCACTGCAGGCACTTGGATTAGTGAGAATTCGCAGTTCACCCTAGGTAAGAGGTGAGTTGCTCCAATTTTACCCTGCTGATGGGATCTGTGTGGGGGTTCTAAATCTGTTCACAGGGTTAAACAACCCCTATTCCCAGCATTTACCTAGGTTTAAGCCTGTTTGACGAATATATGAGCCACGTCAAAGGCAGTGAGGCTTATTGAGCTCTGGCCATCCAATGCGGTCAATTGAATGCGATCTGAGGCTTGTGTGGCCTTTACTTTGGTACCTGGCACTATGCCAGCGGCAGCTAGGTGTGCTAGCGCATCCGGGTAAGACTGAAGTGGTTCAGCAATTCTGGCTATCTCAACTTCAACATCGAGGAATTCAATTAGAGGTCTTACCTTTTCATCCATTGAGGTAGATGGACCTCTACCCAAATGTTCCAATCCTGGAATTGGATTACCAAAAGGTGATTTCTCAACATCTGGAACTAGTTCAAGGATCTTTCTCTCAACCTGTTCACTCATAACGTGCTCCCAGCGACAAGCTTCTTCGTGAACCAGGTGCCAATCCAAACCAATGATGTTTGCTAAAAGTAGTTCTGCTAAGCGGTGCTTACGCATTACCTCGATGGCTAGGGTTCTACCCTCATCCGTTAGAGCTAGGTGTCGATCGCTAGTTAGTGAGACTAGACCGTGCTTTTCCATTCTGGCAACGGTCTCTGAGACTGTTGGTCCTGAGTGGTCTAAGCGTTCCGAGATTCTCGCGCGCATGGGAATGTGGCCTTCTTCTTCGAGTTCCAAAATGGTTCGAAGATACATCTCGGTGGTATCAATTAGGTCGGTCACCCTACAAGCCTAAATCGTAAGTAGTGTCCCTCGGCTAAACTTTCACAATGGTAGAGATAAATATTCCCAAAGACTTACTTCCAGTAGATGGCCGCTTCGGTTGTGGTCCTTCTAAGGTAAGACCTGAGCAACTAGCTGCCTTCAACACTGAAGGAGCAAAGCTCATTGGAACCTCCCACCGTCAGGCCCCGGTCAAGAACCTAGTCAAGCGAGTTCAAGACGGTCTGATGGATCTCTTCCATAACCCAAACGGTTACGAGATTGTCCTAGGTAACGGTGGCTCAACAGCATTTTGGGATGTCGCATCTTTCTCACTTGCTGAAGGCAAGTCTCAGCTGCTTGTGCACGGAGAGTTCGGCGCTAAGTTTGCAACCTCTCTAAGTGCTCCTTGGCTAGAGAAGCCAACAGTTGTTCAAGCAGAAGCTGGTTCTAGATCTGAACTTAGAGCAGAGGCAAGCATCAGTGCTTATGCCTATCCCCAGAATGAAACTTCAACCGGTGTTGTTACTCCAGTGAAGAGAGTTCCTGGAGCAGATGCTGGAGCACTGTTCTTTACAGATGCAACATCAGCTGCCGGTGGCATCGACTTTGACCCTTACGAGACTGACGTTTACTACTTTGCCCCACAGAAGAACTTTGCAAGTGATGGTGGTCTTTGGTTTGCTCTGATGTCCCCTCAGGCGATTGAACGTGCAGAGCGTATCGCTGCATCAGATCGATTCATCCCAGAGTTCCTATCTCTCAAGACTGCAATCGATAACTCAAGACTCAACCAGACTCTAAACACCCCAGCTATCTCAACCCTCTTCTTACTTGCTGAACAAGTGGACTGGATGAATGAAAACGGTGGTCTTAGTTGGGCTGATTCTAGAACTAAGGCTGCCTCTCAGCACATCTACGACTGGGCAGAAGCAAGTGCGTTTGCAACCCCTTTCGTATCTGTTGTTGAACACCGCTCACAGGTAGTTAGCACAATCGACTTCATCGATTCAGTTGATGCTGCCCTTGTTGCCAAGGTGCTTAGAGCTAATGGAATTGTTGATACAGAGCCATACCGAAAGCTTGGAAGAAACCAACTTCGTATTGCAACCTTTACAGCAACTGAACTAAGCGATGTTCAGCAACTAACTAAGTCAATTGACTATGTAGTTGCAAATCTTGGTTAGGAAAACAAATGCGTTGGATAGCTAAAGACTCAGAACGTAAGCCAGATCCTGAACCAATCAGGGGAACAGCAAGAATTGCTGTTCTAATTGGCATGGCAGCTTTTGCAGTAGCGCTAGTTCTGATCTTGGTTTTCTATAGTCAAATCACAAGCCCAAACAAAGTTTGGTATCCATACACCTGTGTGGTGGGATTACTTCTCGGTCTCTTCGCTTACTTCAGAGTCGGTAACCGCTAGCTCTTCTTCGGCTTCTTCTTCAGCTTCTTCTTCAGTCTCTTCGTCTGTTTCTTTCAAAGCAGCTTCTTCGGCATCTAAAGCTGCTTGCTTCTCTAGTTCTGCTTGAAGTGCCTGGTAGTCGGCAAGTCTCTCTGACCAAGGTACCCACTTAGGTGCAGCAAGTGCATCTTCACC
>Ga0209550_10001075_pt1 | contig 26333 bp, 28 predicted proteins | sample LauGreSuBDMM15SN_2_FD_187567 | JGI IMG/M metagenome (GOLD analysis project Ga0209550, IMG submission 187567) | Freshwater lake microbial communities from Lake Michigan, USA - Su13.BD.MM15.SN (SPAdes) (version 5) | ecosystem: Environmental > Aquatic > Freshwater > Lake | place: Lake Michigan... | reverse complement strand
GCCTCGGCCAGCACTCGAGGACGTGATCGATTTGTCGCGCGGGCTCCATGCGTACTGCAGCCAGTCCAGGTCCGGGCGCAGCGTCGCGCACGAGTCCTTGAGCTCGTCGTACTTGAACGAGCAGTTCAGGTACCCCAAACGCTGTAACCGTCGTATCGCAGGCAACGCTTCTAAGGCCGCCTCGATCGGCGGCGGGATCGCGGATGCCTCGCGCAGCTGGCGGTCGACACCGCCGGCATCGCCGCTGCCGCCACCCCCCCCAGAAGCAGCAGCTTTGCGCCGCGTCCAGTGAGGCAGTGGCGGCGGCTTCGCATCGCTCGTCGGAGCCATCGCCGCCGCCACCTCAAGCTCCTCGGGCGAGGCGGCTCGTCCTGATCCTCCTGTGGCGACGCACTCGGCCATGCGCACGCCACAGCCGCGCCGGTGCACGTCGTGCATGCTCGGGAAATGCGCGCTGCCCTCGGGCGGCCGGCACTCGAGCGACGGGTTTTTTGCTGACTTGGACTCGTACGCTGAGCGGCAGGCCGCCATCTCACCGCGGTCGTCGACGCACGCGAGACGATAAGAAGCGTTGAGTGCGGGTGGTGGCGCGCACGTCCAGTCGTAGTCCTCCATGTCCGCTTCGTGAGCTCCCAGGACGCGGCGGTTGCGCGCAACCGTACTTTCGCTGCAGCTGCTGCCATGGCCTGTACTCTTGCTGAAGCGTAAGCAGATCGCGTCCAGCTGCTGCTGCAGGCTGCATCCAGGAGTATCGCACGTTCGCAGCGCAGCGGTCGCGTTCGGATCAGGGCTCAGAACCGAAGGCGTGCCGGCCGTGCGGCCGATGCACACGCCACGAAGTGTGACAATCGAGTGCTCGGGCGCAAACCACGTGGATGCCTCGCAAAAGGGCTGGACGAGGCACGCAGAGGCGCAATCCGTTGCTGACGAAGCGGCGAGGCGCTGGCGACGACACTCAGCACCCGCTGCAGCACTGCGCAGCGAGAAGGTGCGATGGCTTGGCAGGAGCTGCATGGAGCACTGAAGCATTTTTTTTCTGCGAGGACGTGTGAATTATAAACATTGGCTGTGAATATGGAATGTAAAGCTGCATATCGGGGCGACGCTTGAAGCGGTCTGTGCTCTTACGAGGTGTGAACGTTCATGCCGCCGCGTCTGTTGTTCCAATGGCCACAAGCCCAGCAGCGCAGAGGTCCAGCCACCTATCACCACGACGTATTCGCCGTATTCGCGATTCGGCGTCTCACGAAGATGAGCATTGGCGTATCACGACAATCAGCGCATCACGACAAGTACCAAAGTATCCCGTATTCAGTGCTGCACTTGCCGGAAGCGCACTGTACGTGGACGATAACCTGACAGTGCGCAACGTCCTCGTCGATAAGAAGGGCACAACGGTTCATTTCCGACACAGCGGCGTTGCGTTGGTTGACATACCCCTCTGCAGCACTTCTCGCCCGTATGCCGCATGTTTCCGCCTGCACGCAACTGGACTCGGAGCGTCCGTCGGCATGGCCTCCAGTTCTACTATGCGAGATAACATTCTTGGCTCGCAGCCCGATAGCGTCGCTCTGCACACAGACGGCACCCGCGGTCTGTGCTACCTCCATGGCAAGTCACAGCAGCTGGTCACACCTCTCTCTGCCGGCGATGTCGTACGACTTGAGGTGAACGCCTTGAACACTTTGTCGATCTCCTTGCGCGGCTCGGTGGTCATGCAAACCGAGGTTCCTACTGGATGGCATCTTGCTGTCGGTGGTCTCGGTGCTAACGCAAAGTCCCCCGATGAGCAGTGCGGCACCATCTGGGAGCTTGAGAATGTGGTACCACTACCGTCGATGCATGTGACGAGCGCCGGCCGGGGGCCCGGAACGACTTATATACGCACGGTACAGATCGGACAGTATAGCTCTTAGGAATTAGCAATTAGGTGCACGGTTGGCCGTAATGGGCACGTATCATTTCCGGAGACTCTTTGGCAAGCATTTAACAGGGGTAACATCAAGCACACGTGTCTCACGCCAGGGGCACGGCGCAAGACTGTCAGGGGTCGGCTACGCTATAACAGTGCCGCTAGGCTCGCCGACGGCCGCCGACCGCTCGCCGACCCGCGGCCGCGCGCGCGCCCCGACGCGCAAGGGCGCGACGGCGCGCCGCAAGCGGGGAGCGACGGGAGTATCTGATGGAGAGCTGCGGGCCGGCGTTGTGGGGGATCCTAAAGCCGCCTGGGTTCGCCATCTGCGGCGCACGCGTGGTGCATTCTCGGAGTCTCGCACGAAGCACGTGCGGGGCTGGAGGCTGCGTGGACGTTCGGTTCTTCTTTACCAGCAGACCTCCAGCCACGGAACGTCAGCTGCTGCGCAGAGCTTCGCGGTCGCAGTCGCAGTCGAGACGTCGTTGCCCGTCGCTTTTGCTGTTGATGCGTTGTCGTCCGTCTCGCTGGACGACGAAGACGAACCAGATTAGGTGAGGTCGTCGACAGAGGATGCGGCTGCTTTGTGGCTGCCCCCTTTACCTTGTCGGGGAGTCGGGGCTTTTTTTCCCGGGGCGTGCGCTGCGCCTCCACCAGTCAGCACTTGCATCTGTGTGGCCACCTCCGTCAACTGCTTGTTGAGCCTCCTCGCCACGTGGTCGAGCTCGTCCTTCTCCCCTGCGAGGCGCGCGGTGTCCATCTTCGCGGTGGCAAGCTCGCGACGCAGAAGCAGCACCTCCGCTTCGAGAGGGCTCACGCCGCCGTGCCCGCTCAGCGACGCGCCGTTATCCGCCGCGATTCGCTCCACATGATCTTTAATGTAGATCAGCTGCTTTTGGTAGGCCTTTTCCCTCTCATCGGCCTTCTTGAGCGTCTGCGCGCGCTCGAGGGTCTCGCTCGTGCTCTCGACGATCTCCGTGCGCAGCCGAAACTGCAGCGTCGCGATGCGCGACTCGGCCTGGCGCGCGTCGGAGGCCGCGACTGATGCGAGCTGCTGTGCCTCAGCTAACTTGCTCCCTGTTTTGAGGAGCGGCGTATTGGCAGTTCGCTGCGAAGCCTCGAGCGCCTGTAGCGCCTCGTGGGTCGGCGCCGACGTCGTGCCCTGGGAGCGTCCTCCGTCCGCTGCGTCCTGATCCTCGCGAAAGCTTGGCGCAGCGTCGCCCCCCTGGTGGTGCCAGTGCGACTTTATCGTCATCTGCACAGTGATCTGCATGTTTGACGGCGAGTCTTTGCGGACGAGGCGCGGCATGAGCAGCACGGGCTTCGCGGGCTTCTCTGCGTCAAGCTCAGCATACTCGGCGAGGTCAAACTCGGTGGTCGCGATAACAGTCAAGGTACTGGCGTCGATCAAATTGAACGTCGTCAGCTTCTGGTCAAAGGTGGCCCGCTTCGCGCTGCGGTAGAGCGTTGCCATCGTGCGCAGCTTCCCGTTGACCATCGCACAGCGCTCTATGGAGCCCGGGACCAACTCGGTCTGTGCGGAGGAACTCCTGGCGCTCGCCTTGCCTGCGCCGCGCTCCCATACTACGACGATGGAGCCTGTGCTACTCGGCAGCCCACGTACGTCGCACACATACACCTCGAAGGTGAATTTGAGCGGTTGCTTGCCCATGCGCGAGAGGCCCTTCATCCTTCCGTTCCGTGAGGGCCCACAAACTCAGGGACTCCCTTCATTCGGGCGAAGAAAGAGTTGTCGAGACGACGTCTTGTCATTTTAAGTTTGTTGCAAAAGATCAATGGCAAGAACCCCAAACGGGGCAGTTCGTCCAAGCTCAATACATGTACTAGCTCAATTCGCGATTGCGGCGGCGCGGCGCTCGGGCGAGAAATGCCGCTGCCATCGAGCGCCATTGACGACCGGCGAGAAATGCCGCTGCCATCGAGCGCCATTGACCGGCTCGAGGCGCATATTGCTTATGTGCGGGCGGCGTCCCACCATGCAACTCCACTAGCATCGCCCACGGCACAGCGGTCGGCCGTCACCTTCCACGACCCACCGCGGCCTAACGGGCCCGCCTCTTCCTTTGCGTCCCCAGCCGCCGCCACCGCTGAGGACCCGCTCCTTAAGCTGGAGGCCTTCTTCGCGAGCCTCAGAGCTGGCGCTCTTGCTAACCCAAGCTCGGCTGCAGCAGCGCCGTCTCCTCTGGTGCGTCCGCCACCGCCGGAAGCTGCGGCTCTCAGCAAGTACTATGACGACATCGTGCAGGCAACCGTGCGGCGCGCGTGGGATCGCGCGTGGAATGCGTACCAGAATGGCGATGCTTTCGGCAGGCGCCTCGATGCAGTGGGTGAGGGCGCCAGCGCCGCGCAGCCAGCCGTCGGGCTGCCACCAGCCACAGGGCTGCCTCCAGCCGCGGCTGTGCCCGTATCGCCACAACGCGCCTCGTCCTCGCCCTGGGTGGGCAGCGTGTCGCGAGCACCAGCCAGCGGCATGAGCTCCCCGCGCTTGAGCGTCTCGACGGCTGGCGGCGCATCGCCGGCCGCAATGTGCGGTAGCAGTTTGCCTGTGCGCGGCCATCCTCACCAGCCCGCGAGCAACAAGCGGCCGCCCACGTCGTATTCGAGGCAGTACGCGGAGATGAGACGGCAGCGGTGAGGATGGCCGTGTGTTGTCAAAGAGCCAGACCCGCTCGCTCGCGCTAAATATGAACCACATTTCATCTCAACTTCGAAACGGCGCGTGGGCGGCACAGCGTCTGTCGGGTTGGCCTCTCCCGATCCCTCTCCCATTGACTTCTCTAGATATGGCCGACACCGAAGCTAAACCCGAGGTCAGCACCGACACCGCCGCCGCCCCCGAGGTCGCCGCCGACGCCACGGAGGCCCCAGCGCCCGCGCCTGCGCCTGCCCCAGCTCCTGCGCTTGCTCTGGCCCCTGCCCCTGCTGCTCCGCCCGCGCCCAAGCCGAAGCCGCCCGTGCCTCCGGGTTCGATGGCGCACCTGTACAAGTTCGTGCCTGCTGCCAGCGTCACCGACGAATTCAAGGAGATGGCTACCCAATGGCCCATCTGGGATTCGAAGGTTGCGCCGATGCAGGAGACGGAGAACAAGTTCCATTTCGACTACGACGGCGACTACGGCTCTGAGCGCGTGCTCATCACCGCTGGCGTTGCCACGCTGACGCCCGATGATGGCTCGCCGGCGGTCGAGCTCACCGTGGGCGACTCCGTGCACCTCCACTTTGGCTTCGGCGCCACGTGGACGATCCACAATCCGGTTGAGATGGCGTACGGCTACTTCGACAAGGACGGGAAGAAGATCGAGCAGGACGAGATCTCGTGCGACGTGTGCGGCACCGATTGCTATGAGGAGTCGTACCTCTTCAACGACGAGGAGGACATCTGCCCCACGTGTTTCAAGGCGGACCAGAATGGGTCAGAGGAGTATGAAGGCGCCGTCTACTGCCGCGAGGGCAAGCCGTCGAAAGAGTTGCCCAAGTCATTGACAAAGAAGCGCATTACCAGCTCCCTCGGCGGTTCGGCCAAGAAGAAGGCCAAGGGCGACTACGTGCCTGGCATGGACGACGACGAGTGAGCGCCGCCGCTCGCACTACCCGCTGCCCACAATCTCGAGCGGCCCCGGAACGAGGGTGCTCGTAGAGCAAGCATGCTCTGTGGTGGAGGCACGGCGCGCGGCCTACTCCCGAGGAGTGCCGCCGCATCGACCGTGGCCGGGCTATAATCTCGGGGAGCGATTGTGCACCTGTGCATGTGCCGCGCCGGGTATGTGCCTGTTGATGGCCTCTGTTTGGCGCTGTGTGGGTCTTGTGATGTGTTGTGACAGTGAGCTACTCGGACGTCGCGCCGCGGAGGTAGCTCAATTTCGGTCTCGCGCGGCGCGCTTCGTGACTTACGTGTATAGAGAGAGTCGTGGCGGCCGGGGGAGCTTAAAATAGGTCGGGCTTTTGTAACGCCTACGGCGTCGGTCCGGCTCCCGCGCGGGGAGGCGTCCGGGGAGCGGGGTGGGCGGCGGTTAAGGCGGGCGGCGGCGCAGCGCGGGCAGGCCGCGCAGCGCAGCCTGCGGAGCGCAGCAGCGCATCGGCTCCGTGTGACGCTCCCTCGTATGGGGACATTCAAAGGTGTGTGTTTTCTGAGCGGGCTGTACCAAACAGTGCCGATTGACCCACGTCGAACGTTCACAAAGGTACAGAGAGCCCACAACCTGCGCCAAACCCTCACCAGTTCACAACACACGATTTCACGATGATTGCAATGGCTTTCACTCTCCTCCTTGTGTGGACTGGCTGGAGGTCGCTGCAGCCGATAGGCGAAATTCGTAGTATCTACAGCACAAAGTTCGGCGCGCCTCGCCAGGGTGCCATCGTGCCGGACGCGGTTGCGACTCTCACGCTGTCACTCACCGACATCGATGCCCACCAGGCCCTGGAGGGCCTCAACGAGTACAGCCATGTCTGGCTGCTCTGGGCCGCACACCTCAACGAACACGACGCGAAGCAGGCCAAGGTGCGCGCCCCGCATCTACGAGGTGATCGAGCAGGTTTATTCTCGACACGCTCGCCATTTCGGCCGAACCCGATCGGTCTGAGCCTTGTGCGTCTCGAGGCCGTCCAGGGCAACACACTAAGGCTTTCCGGCGTAGATCTCGTCGACGGCACGCCGGTGCTTGACATCAAGCCCTACCTTCCTTACGCCGACACGCCTTCGGCAGGCGACGTGCGCGTCGCAGAGTGGGTGGATCCGCCGCCCCTTCATGAGGTCACCTTTGCACTGGAGGCGGAGGCGGCACTGAAGGAGACGAGCGCCATGGCAGGCGCGTTGACGAGCGACGTGGAGCAGCTTCGGCGGGCGCTCGTGCAGACTCTCGCAGCGGATCCTCGGCCGGTGTACCGGTGGCGGCGCGAGCAGAAGAGTGGCGGTGCGGCCGATTACGATGTGCACGTGGATGGTGTCGAGTGGCGCTGCCGATTCGAGCTGGCATCGCCCGACGCTGATGCCGAGCGCGTGACCGTCTTGGGGCCAAGTGCACTGTTCCGGGGCAGGTGACCGGTGCCGGTGCGCAGTCCAGTGTCCACAGTGTCAGGGTGATGTGCGTGAGTGATGCAAGCTGCAATGAGAATCGGACGGCCGGTAACCACGCCGTTTCGAACCAAAACGCCGGTATCGGCGATTCGGCGTATTCACATACGCAGTCCATCGGCGACGGCGTCACCAATTATCCGTCGTACCGGGTTCCAATCGAGAATCGTACCGGTGGAACCGACGCCCCAACCGGCGCCCAACGCCCGAACCCGGCCCAACCCGCGGGTTACCACAATACCAGGGGCGGACGGGCGGTATAACTTCCCGCGTTCCGCCGTGGCCCCGTCCCGCCGCCGGGGAGCCAGGGCCGGCGCGACGGCCCACGCGTCAGCCCGGCGTCAGCCGCGTCGCGCGCCCCGTCGCGGTCCGCTACGCGGATACGATTCGTCGGGGCCTAAATCTGTGACTCCACGCAGTACTATTTGACACGTCCTCCGCCGCGCTTTCAGCGCTCTACATGTACATTCGCGCTTACGGGGTGTATTCGCCAGGGCCTGGGTTGGGGTTCGCCTTGTGGAGGCGGGCCCAGCGATCGTCCTTGGGAAACCGCCAAGCCGGCACTGTCTTCTTGCGCGTTTCTGCTTGGAAGCCATAGGGGCGAGCCCCTGTGCTCAGCTTTGGTGGAGGCACCCTGGGCGCCATGTCCTGGCTGTGCAGCTGGTAGGCACCAGGCCCCGGTGTCCACTGTGGTTGATCCTTGGCAACGTGAGCGTTCGAGATGAACCGCTTGTCAGAATTCGCACGTGTGCCTGTACCCATGCCATAGCTCGGGTTTGAGGGCTGCGTGGAGTACCTGTGAAGTCGAGAAAAATCACGCGTAGGATAGTGATGAAATTGTAGAAAGCCCGGTCCCGGTCAAGGCCGGTTCCGTTCTTGCATCACAATCTGTCGTCTATAGACACGCGACGAGCACGCACATCTGATTGCCGAACGAGGATTTCTGGCCGACGGCGGGCGTGATGGTTCCAATCGTCGGCTTGGTTCGATAGATGACGAGAGATTTCATAGTGCTCTCCGGCTGCATAGCCGGTGGCATGCTTGCGGTCGTGGTGATGTCCCGTGGCGGAGTCAACTTGTTGTCCTCCGGTCCAGCCCAGTCTCGAAACGCTTGAAGGTGGTCTGCAACCCCTTGTCTACACGACTGTGTCTACAACGACAATTTTTCGGACTTGCATGCGTCCGGGCAAGAGACGATTCTACCTGTGGTGATGTACTTGTAATGTACTTAATGTACTTGAGTCGTACAACACGCCCCTTGTCCAGAACCCAGCGCCGTTACAACAGCAAACACTCACGACGCGTGAGCCAGCTCGCCACGACGCGTCGCGGCTCTCCAAATGGTTGTCGTCGCCCGTCCGCGCTCGGCCCCCGCCTCGCCGCGCTCTCGTTCTGCGGGCGCCGGCAGCAGCGTCGACGACGTATTTGCCGCAGCCGGTCCGCTCACGAAAGCGGAGTTTGCTCGCCTCTGCGTTGAGTCTGGCAACTTCCAGTGGGCCCGTGCTCACAAGCAGGCAGCAACAGCACGGCGCAACAACCACATGCAGTTGCGCACAGACATGCAGCAGTCGCTTATAGAGCAGGCACTCTTTACCAAAGAGCGTGTACGCTCCGGCATGCGGCTTGCCGTCGAGCAGTCGCGCCAGGAAGCGTCCAAGGCCGCGACTGCCCAGCGAGAATACCTGCAGGAGATAGAGCGGCGGCGCAACGAGCTGCGCGCGGCGCACGCCGCGTACGGAAAGGAGCTGCACGATCGGCACTATGGCTCGGACGCAGCGCTCAAGCGTGCGCAGGCGCAGGAGGTCAAAGGCCAAGAGCGTCAGGAACTCGCAAGAAAAGGTGCTGCACTTGCGGCCGAGCGCCACTATGAGCAGGGATTGGCCGTCGCGGCTCGGTCGGCATCGGTCGAGCGCGTGCGGCAGCAGATCGGCTTCCATGTAATGAAGAGCATCTATGACGAAGAGGCGAGTGCACGCAAAGCCGCAGCGCAAGCGCAACGCGCGCACTCTGCCGAGGTGAAAGCCACCGTCGACGCCATGAAAGAACAGCGCCGCCATAGGGCCGAAGAGTCTCGTCAGCGCGTCCTATCGCTCGAGGCGCAATCCAAACGCGAACGTCAAGCAGACGCCGAGCGGAAGCACTTTCGTGCAACGCTCATTCGTCAGGACGACCACGATGCCAACGTCGCCGCCGACCAGGAGCGCCAGGACACAGCACGTCGTCGGAAGAGGGTGCATGATCTTGTGCTTTCTGAGAAAATGGTCTACGGCGTGCCTGTACCACCACTCGCCCTTGGCGTGGGCGGAATCGCTGGCAGCCGCAAAGCTGCGATCGCTCCTTTCTTTGCACCGCGTGCTTCAGCATCAAAGAAAGCCACGGCAGAAGGCAGCAGTGCAATCCCAGTCGAGCAGTCGCATGCAACCACAAAAGCCACGGGCTTCATCTTCGACCCTGGCCCGACGGGGATCACAATGAAGGAGGTGCCCGCCGGTGTCATCGTTGCAGATGTCATCGCTGGCTCACAAGCATTTGCCCTGAAGGTGCCCCTTGGCGGCATCATCCTCTCGGTCAATGGCCACCCAGTGTACGGGCTTAGCTGGATCGGCGTCAACAAGGCTATCTCGAAGGCCAATTGGCCTATGACGCTACTCATCGCGCCCTGCACAAAGTGCACGTTTGAAGGCCATACCGACCGCAAGGGGCGTGTGCATATCACACCGGTTGGCTTTACGCTCAAGGACATGCAAAACGGCGTCATAATCGACAAAGTGGTGCCCGACACGCCCGCTTCGAAGCAAGAACTTCCGTCCGGAGCCTTTCTCGTCGCAGTGAATGATCTGGCAGCGGTCGGCATGAGCAGCCGGGACATAGGTCCTCTACTCAAATCACGTCCTCTCACAATACAGACCGTGCCGCGCGAGGTTGCGTATTTGTTCCGCCCGAAGGGCATTTTCAGCAACCTGCGAAGGAAGCCGAGGCGGCTTCAGCAACCTGCGGGCAATGGACCGGACGACGGCTCAGATGTTCATCGCGCGGATTGCGTGCTGTAGCGTCGTGCCGTCGTCAGAATAACTTGAAGTTTAACTTGCGATTTACAGCCGGTGTGAAGTTGTTTCCATTGCACGTACGCATGCCGATCTCATCGTTCACTTACTCACAAACTTACTCGCTGCAGCTACGCAGGACCGTGGCGAGCCGCCGCGGCGGCCGGCGTGGGTCGCGCGGAGCTATGATAACCAATCTACCGGCACTATACCCAGCCGAGAGTCGTCGCGTACGCCTGACATCACCCTCGATGTTCGCGAAAGGCGGTCGTTCGGCGATCAAAAGATGGGCACGGGTCGATAGAGTGAATCTTCGGCTCCATTTGTGACCTGCGCTCGGATCATGTTCTCCACGATCGTGAAGGGGAACAGCAGGAAGTTGATTGGGAAGGGGAGCTCATAGTCCTGCGTGCATTGGAAGATAAAGCCTTGCGAGGCAATGAGGAAGCCGATCACCTCATCGAGGACCGACTCGTTCGGATCCCAATCTGGGCCAATGATGGGACAGTAATTGTTCCCAGCCTTTGCGTTTTCGACGATGATGGCGAACAAAGCATCCGCAAACACGCGGCCGCCACGTAAGGCAGAGTAGAAAGCGAACACCGAAATCTTGTATTCCCAGGCGATATAGATGAGCGTGAGAGAGGTTGCCGTGTCGACGATCCATGGGCACCAGTGTTTCAGGTCGGGGCCGAGCGTGTCGATCAGCACTGGTGTGGCAAAGCGCAAGATCGGGAAGCGGATCATGCTGACAATCTGCCACAACGAGATTGGACCGACGCACAGATCAGCACTGAGCTGGAGTACGAGCGCTCGGACGCGCGTTTCGCGAGTTACACTGCGCTGAACGTACGCCCAAGGCCATCGCCGTTGTTGCTGCGAATTCGATGGCTAACGTGGCCAGCACGGAAATGCTGGCTGCCCAGATGGACGCTGCAGCTGTGTTTATCCTATCCGGCTCGTCGATGGTCTTCATGATGAGCACCAGCTTTCTCCGGACCAACTCGGAAGGAGTGACCTGTTGGACATCGGCAACGCCGTCGCCATCATCGTCCTTAGTGTCATCCAACACGTTAGCATCCTTCACCTTTTCTATCTGCGTCATAATGTGATCCAGATCGCCCTGGGCCCTGTCGAAACCCATCCTGCGAAAGGCCTCGTAGGCCGCGATGCTGGCCGTGAATGTGCCGCCAAAGTAGCACAGCGTAGCGCCAAAGATCATCATCGTTACGTTTTTCGGCAACCACGCGTAGAGGATGTTGCCCCACTTCCAGAAGCAGCTCATACATGGGCCACATGCCATGAAGATGCGAATGGTCATCACAAGACACGGCTTGAGAATACCAACCGCTTCGGCTGCCTGAGTACCTTCTGCTTGCTTTGCTAGAGACTCGATGTATGCTTCCATGCGCTTGTTTTCTGGTAGTTTGGTGATAGGCGCTGCTTCTGCCATCATTTCGTTGAGCAGGTCTCGGCCAGACTTTTGTAGGATTTCACTGTCGACTCCGGCACGTTTCAATGCAGCAGCTGTTGGATCAGCAGCACTGCCTGGATCCGTGCTAGGCGCTCCTGGCTTTTCGCGAGGTGTCGACGTGCTAAGCTCCCGAAACTTGTCGCGTGGAGTCTTCCTTCCGCTTTCCGGCTCGTCCGATGCTGCCTGCTTGCCTCCGGCACTGCCGGAGAGTAATGGCTCCTCGGCCTCATCTGCGCCTTTGTGCTTACCAAGCCCCTTGATGGGAGGCACTGTGGTCTTAGGCGCCTCGAGGTCATCTTCCTCGGGTGGTAAGTCGTCGTCTGCAGCTGCTGGTGGCATTGAAGTGCTGGTTGCTATCTTCGAGTGGCCGTCCGCGAAAACTGAGAAGGAAGTGCCGAAAAGCGCTCTCTCGAGCAGCCGCCGCGCGACTGTATAGCTCACCAAGCCGCAAGCGAGACCTTCATGCTGTTACCCCCCCTTCTGCTCTCACACGCTTTCGCGTACACCGGGCCGGTTTTCGTCCTCTACATTAAGTGAATCCGATTATCACGCACCTCCTACCATCCACTAGTCCACATTTTTCTTTTATCGATTGTACTACGCGCGGCCGCCCTCGCCGTAGGGCCCGCGTAGCTGAACCTCCTGCTACCAACATGTACTCTTGTATTTCAACCAAATGCAACCGACAGCGCAAGCTCTCTTAGCAAGAGCGTCGCAATCTCACTGGTGGCCTGCGGTTCGGCAATCGACCGATTTCCGTAGCCGGCATACTCACCGCTCGGGTCGTTGAGCACTCCGTAGAGTAGCTGCTGACGCGCGTCCATCATCGCGCGCTGCAAGGCCGCAAACTTTGGCAGGAGCCTGTGAATCAGAGTCTCAATCGTGTAGACCGGATCCTTGAGGAAAGAGGAGCGGGACGCAAAGCCCGCGAACTTCGTGTAGTCGACCTGGCGAGCAAACGGAAGCGACTGCGCATTCACACCTATCATGATAGGCACGCAGCCCGCAGCAATAGCGTCGTACAATCGTTGACCCGGTGAGGCAATGTCCCCGGTCGGGCAAAGGCAGAATTTCGAGTTTGAGAGCATCCGCCCATAGGTTGTGCCCTCCATGCGCTTGAGGCGCGACAGTGGCACGTGCATCTTGGAGGCGTATAAAGCGGACGCTGCCTGAAGCTGTTCGTGACCAATGAAGCGCTCGAGGGGGACGCCACCACAGCAATCAGATGCAATCGGGGGTAATCAGAAGCTGTTCGTGAACAATGAACAGCTCGAGGGGGACGCCACGAGCAATCAGATTCAATAAGAGGAGATCGTACCTTCTCGTTGCCAATCAGCGTGATCTGCGCGCCGCTGATTCCCCTAAGAAGCTGCAGACGCATTCGCAGCGACTGTGCGTCACCTGAGCTCCCTAGAGATCCTCGAAAGTAGAGCACAATGCTGCGAATCATGCGTCGCTTGCCACATGCCTCGTCATCCACCGCACGGCGGTGGAATGACGTCAGCAGGGCGGGTATTGTCGGCCATGGCAACGAGATCGAGCGCTCTTTCTTGAAGGCGCCACATAAGTGAGGGTCGAGGCACGCCGCATAGCCGCCGCTCCTCGAGACGAGTTCGCCGAGCTCGCCGAGCGAGCTGCGCATCGTCGAGGCCACGCTATTGACGACGAAATGCGCGCTAGGCTTGAGACGGAAGCTAGAAGCCGAGCGAAGTGCGTCCGCGGCGGCCATCATGCGACCATGATGCGAGTTGCCTGCACAAGTCCCTGCCGCCTCACTGAGCGCCGCAGAGTTCGGCACCCACCACAGTTCGGCGCTTCCGTTCGGACCGTGCACGCGGGCAGGATGGGCTGCCAGTGACCGAGCAAGCCAGAACGCTGAGTCGGCTGAAAACGGATAGCCGTTACCCTTGTGCTGTGCGGCATAGCAAGCGAGCAGTGTTCGATCGTCGTACAGCGGGGGGAGCATGAAGTATCTTGGCGTCACCAGAGGCCCCGAGGATGGTGGCTTCAGGATCGAGCCAGCTGAGATGCATGTGCCGCCAGTGGCTTCGCTCCTAAGCAAGGGCTGGGCACCGTCGAGCACCCAAGCATCGAACCCAGCCTTACTCGTCGCCGTTCCATGGAAGCCGTGACCAGCCCAGCGACAATTCAGTTCTGAAGGCGCGCTGCGGTACTGCATGCAGCTGCAGCTGTTCCGGCGGCAATCGTCGTAACAAGACCAGAAGTCTGGCTTCGACGTGCGGTGCGTGTTCTCTAGGCAAATTGACTCAGCTCGGCGAGAGTAATTCGACATCCGTCCGCACACACGCACCCCGACGCGTGCGGCCGCATTTCGACGCAAATGTCACGTCAATTCGAGGACAAATTCTTCCAACACAGCCAGGTCCGATGGACCGTGTGGTGTCTTGGGTGTCGAATTATAAACATTGGCTGTGAAGAGCGCCTGATTAAGGACGCGCTTAAGCGTGAAGGCAAGTAGGCAACCGGGCGGTGTTGACCCCGCCGCCCGGCCGGTGGCCCCCGGCGTCTGGTTCAAAAACACAGGGGGAGCGGGTAAAATACCGGGTAACTGGTACATCCTGGGGTTCCCGACGGACACGTTTCGAAAACCCTAGAAGAAGGTGGAAACAGGTGTTTCTCGTATGCGCACTTACCGCGTTTCCTCCCACCCACTGACTGTTCTGGACCGGAGGTTTCAACCGCGCTCTCTGTGCGAGCGGCCGCCGAGCGAGCGGACACGAGTGGCTAGGAATGCCGTCTTTTGCGGCGACCGGCGGCTTAGCGAGGAACGTGGCCAAGCTGAGGCGGCTGCAAAAGGGTCACTCCGATTTTAGCAAGTATTTTTTGCGAGAGGCCGCCATGAAGTTCTTGGAGGCTGATTTGGGTGGCGATGAGCGACTGAGCATGGACGAGTTTCGGATGATAATCCCCAAGAGCTCTACCGTTTCAGCTCAAGAGCAGTCGACCCTGTTCCGCAGCATTGACACCGATCAAGACGGCCGCATCTCCTCCGAGGAGTTCGTCACATGGGTCCTCATTAATCAGTACGCAGAGATTGCTGAAGGCTTCCGATCTGTCTTCCGACAATACGATGAGAATGCTGCTGGCGAGCTGACGAAGGACGAGTTTGCGCTTGCAGTCGAGGAGCTCGGCTTTTCGTACCGCATGGGGCTAGATCTATTCGTGGCCTCGTACAAGGATGAAAGAGGCCTCCTCAAATGCCAAGAGGTCCTGAGTGATTTGAGCGAGCGCATCACAACCATCAACTTGCAGGCAAAGATCAAGCTCGCCTCTCTCGCGTTTGGTCATGGCGCCGACCAGCGTCAACGCATCCATCGGAGAATCACGTCCGGTCGTAAGCACGCTGAATGGCACACGGCTCGGGACATGCTCAGTACTGCTACGAGCGTCAACATCTTGCGTGAAGAGCTCAAAAAGTTTATGCGGGGAAACGACGCATCCGGTGCCGATCTCTTTCTTTCCATGATGGAGCTTCATGGCAGCGGCGGCGTCATGAGTCTCGCGGAATTCGGCAAGGCGCTGCAGCGCCTCGGCTTTGAGGTCACCGATGAGATTCGAAATGAGGCCTTTTGCGACGTCGATCGCGAGGATTCTGGTTTCATCGGCATCAACGAGTTCAACAGATGGGTCAGGCAAGGCATTACACGGCGAGGCACGGCTTGGCCACCTAGGCGCATGACGTTCCAGCATCGCCGCGACAAGAAAAGTCTGCCTCTTGAAGAGATCAAGTGGAGCACCGTCACTCTGCAAGAAGAGCTGCAAGATCTACTGCTCCGACAAGGGCTTACGCCTCTCGATTTGATACGCGCGTGGGAGGCTGACGCCCCGAGTGAAGGGTCGAACGCTGAGGGGGCAAACAAGTCCTTTCTCAAGTTCATGAAGACTGTGGTCAACAACAACGAACTGTGGGGGGAGGCGCTGAAGCTCACAGTGGAAGAGGCCGTCTCGGTGATTGGCAATCACGGCGCCGAGGTTGATGCGCGCGCTCTGCAGCAATGGCTCGAGCAGGGCTGGAAGATGCGCAAGAAGGAGGTCAACGAACGGTCCTACAACAGCCTGCTCGCCGAGGAGAAACTCGCGCAATCCATGCTGACCTCAATAATTACGAGGAACCACCATGTGCCGTTGGGGTCGCCTCCGTCTCCTGGCGCCGTCGAAATCCAGAGGGTGCTCGCCGACGCCGAGGCATCTGCGAGCAGCGAGCATGCCCAGGCGGAGAGAGGGATGCATGGTCTTGTAGAGCTCATCGCCCCTGCTCTCATGGAGAGCATGCTTGCGGCGGCGGTCGCGGAGGCAACTGGCAATCTTGCGCCGCCTGAAGGCACCGAACCTGCTGTATCAGCGGAACAGAGCGAGTCTGCGTCACTCGTCGCTGCGGCTGTCGCTGCGGCACTCGTCGCCGCGGAAAAGAGCGAGGCAGCGCTCGTCGCTGCGCAGGTGGCGGCAAACGACGCGGCACAAGCATCGGCCGCGGCCGAGCAGGCGCAGCGAGCATTCGCCGCAGCCAAGCGCAAGGTGGGCGCCGTCACCCAGAATCTGTCAGTGCTCAAAATGTTGCAGGACAAGGCGAACGCCGCGGCGCAAGCTTGCGCGGCCGCGGAGGCTACAGCTCGTGGGGCGGCCGAGAAGGCGGCGGCCGAGAAGGTGGCGGCTGAGGCGGCCGCGGCCGAGAAGGCGTCCGTGGAGAAGGCAGCGGCCGAGAAAGCAGCAGCCGCGAAAGCAGCAGCAACGAAGAAGGCAGCGGTCGAGACGGAAGCAGCCGTTATGAGCAAGGCGCCGAATGCCTCGAGGCCTTCAACTGCACCATCAGCGTCGCCAAGGGCAAGTCTCAAGACTAGCTTCGCCGACACGACTGCGGCTGCATCACGGGCAAGCGTCGACTGGCCGTCCAGTGATCAAGCTGAAGCCAAGGCACCTCCCTTAACCCGCGTGAAGATCGAGACGATTGATCGCGAATTCAAGGAAAGCTGGGCTGTCCTGCAAGAATCACAGCTCCGGCTCGCCAGAGCTTACGTCGATGCGGCCAACATCTTGGGCTTCGATGCGCTGACGCCTCTTCAACTCGAGGAGGTGAAAACAGCACAGAAACAATTTGGAAAAGACCTCGAGAACGTCCCTCCTGATGGCGCAGTTGCGTCTAGAGAACAGCAGCGAAAGCAGCAGGAGCAGGAGGTTCAAGAGGTCAAGAGCCAGCCGGGCCCCCAGCTGAGTTTGCAGGTGGCTGATTCATCGAGTACCCATGGTAGAATGTTTCGAGCGGAGCTGCAGGCGGTTAAGGAATTCGGCGGAGACTCGACCATGCCGACGCGCAGCCCAAAGACCATCAGCAATGAGATCATCGACCTGAGCAGGAGTTTGCGGCATGGATCGGCGCTGGACGACTGGAACGGCCGAGGGCTCACCCGCACCCTGAGTGCCCCCATGCGACCAAGGAGTTCAAAAGGACTGTCTGCGCAATCGGGGCGGGGTGCAACCTTGAGGCCAGCTGCCAGCGTTTTGCAGCCTAAACCGTGGATGTGGGTGTACAGCGAGCCGCTACCAAAGAGGCCCGAACCACAGATCCTCGGTGCTAGACCGCGGAGACTGCCGCCGCCACTCAAGACATACCCTACGACGGTCCCCGCGCCTCCAGCTCTACCCAATTTCGCAAAGTATTCGTAGAACTCATCCTTTGAAGCTCGTCTGTGCGGAGTATAGGCACCAGATACTAAGTTCAGCACTTTTGTGTGGTGGATATTAATGGCTGGAAATCTTCTGGAAAATGTAGAGCCGGGAATAACTAACTACTCGAGTACTAAATTTAGGCTTTTTAGCGGCTTTTAAGCGGCTTTAGCGTAGCGAGCCTAAGACGTAAGAGCTAAGTCGTAAGTGCTAAGACGCCGAGTTGTAGAGGCGAGGCCGAGGCGGGTGAGGCTGAGGGCGTCTCAGTGGCCAGCTCGAGTGCACAGTTAGAGGAGTAGCAACCGGAGGGCTAGCCGCCTCTAGAGTCCCTCTCCGAGGGTTCCTTCCTATCTTCGTTCTCCGAAACTTGACCTTTTTTTCGCGAACTTAGGAAGAATCCCCAACGCGCAAAAAGAGGAACTTGCGCCGAAGGGATTGGTATGCGCCAAAGCAACCCCTCGCGCGCTCGGCCCGCAGGGCCGCAGAGCGGTCCGCAGAGCCCGCCTGGCAGCGCTGCACTGCGGCTGTACTGCGGCTGCTGGCTGCCGCCCTGACGAACGCGCGACAACATTAACGCAACAGACGTGACTGTGTGCAGGATTGTCAGTCGCTGCATGGAGCTGGTCAAGCAGACTGCAGATCCGGCCGATCAACTGCTCATGGCAGGCACGGCTTCGGATCATTTTGCCCTTGGGTGGGCGCACATCTGGCGAGGCGTCAGGCTTTCAGTCGGCTGTTTGCAGTCAGCATCTGCAGTCCATCCGAAGAGCAATATATATGACGGCAAGAAAGGATTCCAGGTTGCTACCCAGGGCGAGGAGGAGAACCCTCTCTCTGATGATTACCTTCCAGATGATCAGGTTCATTTGCCGAAAAATGGAGTATTTCTGCCTACGCGACCATGGAAAGAGTCTTGGGATATGCTCATCCTCGTCATGATCATGTACTCGGCAATCATGGTTCCGTTCCGCATCTGCTTTGACGCTGAAGCGGTCGGATACATGTTTATTTTCGAGCAATGCGTGACGTTCGTGTTCATCACGGACGTGCTCTTCAACTTTAACACTGCTTACTTAGATGACACGCGATGGGTAATCTCGCGCCCGAGAATCGCGGTAACCTACTTGCAAGGCTGGTTTTGGATCGACGTGCCCTCCTCGGTGCCGGTCGAGCTGATCGACATATTCGTCGAGGGTGATAACGATCACCTCGCCATGCTGCGCTTTCTGCGCCTCTTCCGCTTGCTGCGCTTGCTGCGCCTTCTTAAGGTGCGCCTGCGTCTGCTGCGTTGCTTGTACCTGCACTCATTGCACGAGCATCTCATCCCTCGACCCACGATTCCTGAGAGCGCTGGCGTTGCGTACCGTTTCGCGCAGGTGGGAGAATACATTGCAGCGCTTGAGATCAAATTTGACGTCAATCTGACCTTCCTGCGCATCGTACAGATGCTCTGCAGCATACTATTTCTTGCGCACATGCTCGGGTGCTTCTGGTTTTACCTGGCCGTCCTGGTGGGTCTGGATCAAGATGAGACCCCGACGTGGGTGGCCGTGTACGCGGGCGGCTCGGGACTTGACGCACCTCCGCATATCCAGTACCTGTACTCCGTTTACTGGGCGCTCACCACGCTGACCACCGTGGGCTACGGCGACATTACGCCACAGAACAACCTCGAGCGCATGTACTCATGCTTAGCGCTCTTGACGGGCTCGCTCGTCTTCGCGACGATGCTCGCGTCCGTCAACTCTCTGGTGGCTGCCTTGGATCGGCAGGGTGCTGAGGCCGAGGAGAAGCTGGACCAGGTTAAGGAGTATATGCGCTTTCGCAATCTGCCCCGAGACCTTGTCGTCCGCATGCGCCGCTACTACACGTACTTCTATTCTCACAAGACCGTGTTTGACGAAAGCGATATCTTGGGCAATCTCACGCCGTCGCTCCGCTACGAGGTGGTGACTTACGCCCTCAAGGAGACCATCCAGTGCATCCCCCTGTTCAAGGCGCTTGACCCTGAATTCCAGGCCGAGGTCTTCCCGCTGCTCAAACCCATGTCGGCGTCGCCGCGTGAAATCATCTTCTCGAGGGGCGACCGGCCTGACGGCCTTTTCTTTCTGCTCAAGGGCCAGGTGGACGTCATCTCGAGCTTCGACGGCCGCGTGCTTTATCGCGTGGGGCCGCACCGCTACTTTGGTGAGAGTGCAATCACGGGCAGACGGCGGAACGCGACGCACCGCGCCATGCTGGCCTGCGACATGATCGTCATTTTCCAAGATCAGCTCATGGATCTATTCCAACGCCGCCCACACGAAAGCGCGATCATCCGGACCGCTGTGCTGAAGGAGCATCATCGCAAAGAGCGCCTGCGCTACCTGTCGCTCCGCTTGCTCATCAACTGGCTCGAAGGAGGCTCGAAAAACAAAGTAAACAAGCACCAACCCACTCATGCCATGAAGATGGAGGTCAGCGCTCTTAGGATTCAGATTGCATGGAGCAAGTATCTGGACCGTGTCTACAACGGTGCCGATCCCCAGCCCAAGGCCGTCATCGAGACGCCGCCGACAGTCGACGGGGCCACTTCCGCGGCGGTCGCCATGCAGCTGAAGAAGCTCGACAAGCTGGATCAATTAGATCGATTGTACGCCAAACTTGAGCAACTCCTCGAGCGGTCCGCTCCCAGGTCCACTCGCTGATCGCAGCAGCACTCGCAACATGCAACCATTCTGAATCGAACCTCCAAGTTGTTGAACGACGGCGACGGCGGTACGGCAGACGCAGATGCAGATGCAGTCCACAGGACTGCGCTGATGGATGCAGACGAGCTCCGAGCGTGTCAACGAGGGCCTGTGTGTTGCGGGCTTTCGTTGTGGCTGGTGCAGCGGAGAGAACAGCAGTCGGGAGCAGCATCTAGTGAAATACGCATACACACTCAGGCTGACATACGTAGGGGTAGTCGCGCATGTTCGTGGACGCACTGCCGCGCTCGTGTGCAAACCATCGCCCTCGGCAATGTGCGGGATCATCATCATGTTTGAAACGCGTCTCCGGGCCTATCTGGTGTGACGCGACGTTCACGTTGTCATGTATGTTGGGGGTCTGCAGGTCGCATCCCAGGAAGACTGAGTTCATTTGTTAATCCGGAAGACTGTCCGGTGCGCAACCGGAACCGCGTTCAACGGTCGAACGTGACGTTCCCAACGGCCAACGCGGTGCCAGTCCGCGCGACGTGCCGGTGCGGCGTGCGGTTCGCGACCGCCGGATCCGCGCGTCCTCACCGATGACGATGTGCGGATTCGACGTCGGTCCACTCGATCGAATTGGGTGCGGGGTGGTGGTCGCGGGTATCCGTAGACACCAGAGATTCAGATTGCAGATGCCCACGCGACGCACTCGGCCGTTACCGGATCCGGCGTTTCGCGTTTCGGGCGGGGATTTCATGACCGCGCACCCGCACGGCGCGGCCGCGGGCGCGTCGCTCGTCTCTCGAGGGCGTATCGAGGGCGCGTCGTGAAATTCGTCGCGTCCGTCCGCGCGGTGCCAGACCGCGGCGGCCTCACGGCGGCCGAGAGGTTGCTATTACCCTATAATACGTTGGCGCTACCCATCATAAATTACATCATAAAAGGGTAAGGTCTAAAGAAACATCCTATACTGCTAGCACACAACCGGAGGGGTTTTGAGATTGCGTACCTGGGAGCTCTTCATCGGGCTGTCTTCATCCTACAGTACGGCTGTCGAGTCAATTAACAGGATTTATCCCCGGGTGTGATTATGTGTGGGAATTAAAACATCGACCGAACAGTACAACGGCGCTAATGCAAGCGCGTCCCCGGGTGTGTGAAGTTAAAACATGACCACACAATAACTAGATCTCCAAGACAGACCAACATGGCACCTCAATTTCGTGCTCATGCACCTAGAGACTGCGCGCAGCATCTCTGTGAAATATGCGAACGCAAAGTCTCCCACACACCCAGCGCCCCTTGTCGCGTCTGTCATGTTAACGTTCATTCACACCGCCGCCTCGGGAACCTACCGGTACCTCGGAGCAGGGGACGCGCTTCGGCGACTTCGGACACCTAAAGCCCCTTCTTGAAGGGGTCGACGCAGCGGGCGGCCTATTCCGTGCCCTGCGGGAAGGATGGATGCCACGACCTGCAAGGAGCTCGGAAACGAAGCCATGGGCGCTGGCGACTACGTGGATGCGCTCAAGTACTACAGCCAGGCGATCGCACTTAATCCTAGGGACGCCGTGCTGCACTCAAACCGGAGCTTCAGTTTCCTCAGGCTCGGCCTCACTGCGCGTGCGATCGTCGATGCAGACGAAGCCATCCGGCTGAAGCCGAGCTGGCCCAAGGGACATTTTCGACGCGCTGCAGCACTGTCTCAGGTGGGCCTTCACGAGCGGGCGTTGGAGTCCTACAGCTCCGCTGCCGCACTGGACCCAAGCGATGAGCATTTGCGTAGCCAGTGCGTCGAGGCCAATCGATGTGCGGCAGCAGCAAAGCGGACGGACAAGCTGACAGTAGTCGGCGCAGCGGTTGCGGTCGCCGTCGTTCTAGCGCTCATGGCCTTGGACGGCACGGTGGGTGCTGGCTACCTTCTGATTGCACTATTCTGCGGCGCAACCATCGGCTCAGCCAGCGGTGCAACTTTCGTTCTGTTTCGCCGGCAGCAGCGTGAGAGCTCGGTACTGGCGCCGCTGCAGTCCAACCACGACTTTGCGGCCATGCAGATGAAGGGCGACACGAGGGGCGCGGGCGAACTCCGCGAAGCGCCTGCACCACCAGTGTCAGGGGCCGACGGTACGGATGCACCGATGGGGGCAGCAGGAACTGCAGCAGGAGCAGCAGGAGCGCCAGCATCGGCCGCAAAGAGCACTGCGGCACGGCGCTCGACGCAGAATGGGCGTGCTGCGGCGCTGCGCGCCAAGAAGGAGGGACGCCTCAATTGACGCCTCTGAGGACTGAACGCAGAGCGGCGGAGGCCGGTGAGCTGTGACTACCCGAGTGTCCTCGACCGCCGAGCCCGGCGCAAATGCGAAATGGAAATGCGCTCAGTCGGGTCAGTCCTCAGCCGCCCACGCGAGTGGCTCGTGGTGGGGGAGAGCTCGGCACTCGACTGCCTCAGCGTAGTACCCTTCCTTCCCCGGCCCCGCCCCACGCCGGCCCAGGCGGGCGCGCCCTCGCGTCCCTCGTCCCTCGGCCCCTGAGCCGCCGGTGAGCCTCTTCCAGAGCCTCCTGTGTCGCAGTGCGAGGTTCGCCGGACGCCGCGCGCGGCTCGTTTTGGGGGAAACGCCACCTTTGGAGAGCAGGACCGGAGAGGGCCCGCGCCCCGCGCCGGCCGCCGCGCCCGCGCCGTGAAAGCTAAAGGTGGCCAGGTTGCGCCAACGGTTGTCCCGGCCCTCGATCCCGGCCCCTGACCATGACATCAGCCTGACGCACCGACGGCTCGCGTTCCGACAATGATCTCAATATATCCGGTCCCACAGTATACAGACGGTATATACGCGGCCGGATGATTGCAGTCGCTCTCCGTTTGGTCCACACACTCACACACGACCCGACCACGCATCACAGGGGGGGTGGCAAAACACATGCAGGGGGTTGGCACGTCTGGCTCCGTCATGGACGTGCCACACCCCCTGGCTGCATGTTTACGCGATCTGGCCGGAGTCGGCGATCGACACTTTCTTCGCCGTCTTGCCCGACTGGGAGCCGACGGCCTCGATGGCCTTGACGACCTCCATGCCCTTGGTGACCGAGCCGAAGACGACGTGCTTGCCATCGAGCCAGTCCGTCTTGACCGTACACAGGAAGAACTGGGAGCCGTTGGTGCCCGGGCCAGCGTTGGCCATCGAGAGGATGCCAGGGCCGGTGTGCTTGAGCTGGAAGTTCTCGTCGGCGAACTTGGCGCCATAGATGGACTTGCCGCCCGTGCCGTTGCCAGCTGTGAAGTCGCCACCCTGGCACATGAAATTGTTGATCACGCGGTGGAAATCCGAGCCCTTGTAGCCAAAGCCCTTCTCGCCCGTGCAGAGGGCGCGGAAGTTCTCGGCGGTTTTCGGGACGATGTCGGCGCGCAGGGTCATCTCGATGCGGCCGGCCGGCTGACCGCCGATCGTCATGTCGAAGAACACCACAGGGTTGCTCATCTTCTCTGTCTGCGTAAGCGCAAGCACGCAAGGGGGATGAGACGTTAGTCAATACAAATTTGGGAGGAGCGCTGGGGGTGGCAAGGAGCGTTGGAGTCGGCGCGGCGGCCATCGGCCCGTGGCGCAGCGCGCGCGCTTTCCGCCGCGCGATCGAGAGCGCCCCGCGCCCAGGCGCCGCGCGGCGCGCAGGACACGATGGAGGTCGGCAAAAGTTTGCGCCGCACCTCGGCAAAAGGCACACGCGCGGCGCGAAGACGTGCTGGCCCGCGCAACTGTGCAGAGATGACGTGGCTTTACACAAACGGTCCTTCATATGACGAACCGGGAGAGCCGGGACGCACACGGGGCACTACAAACAGTTCACAGGGATCACACGGTTGTCGCGTGCGTCGCGTTAACGTTCTCATCAGTCATCAAACACAAATTACATCACAGGACCACAGCAGAAATATATCATGCGTAAATGGCCAAATGCGAAACAATTTTCATCAAGTTCCCTGCGGCTCGGTCGGTCCTTTTCAGTATTTTACTTTTTCTATTTGTCCCACATCTGACGCTGTGCACGTATGAAAGTTTGCTTTTGGTGAGCGGACAAGACCCCGGACTACCTCGAGTGCACCGCACGCACACCCCTAGGGCCTCAACGTGGTGACCCGCGCGCGATGGGCGCATACTTACAGGTACGCTGTACATGTCTACATGTACATGTACGACACGCACATGCACATACTAGCATCATTAGAACCGACAATCCCATGATGTACGGCACGAGCATGCCGCGCGTGGGCGTGGGCGCTGCCATCGAAGCTTCGACCTCGCCCGCTCTCCACGGATGCGCACGGCACCACGGACCGATGAGATCGTCCTCGCACAGCTGCATCACGCCGAGTGCGCTCCACATCCTCCTCGTATCTTCCAATTCGGAGGCTGCGCGGCAGATCCCACAGAGGCCCATGGGGCTCAGCTGCTGTGCCGTGCCGTGCTTGTGGTGACGAGGAATGATCACTCCCTCGCTCACATCGCGCCAGGACCGCAGGTCGGATGAGTGCAGGGCGCCGAAACCAGAGTCTCCCATGTAGATACAACGCCGCCCCCCCGTCTGACCAAACTGCTGCTGCTCGGAAGTGAGCTCCGCCTCCTTGCCGTCGACGAGTCGCAGGCCAGACCGAGGCTCACATGCACCGCTCGCGTTCACGCCGTATGCCATTCCTCCGCGCTCGCGTGCAGCGACCCCAGCGCCATCCCATAGCAGCACGCAGTCCGACCGATATCCATCGTAGAGTAGCAGCCAGCCGGGCTGCAGCCCAGCTACTGGTGGTAGCCCAGCCGCCGGCGCTGGCGCGCGCGACCTTGTGTCGCCGGCCGCAGATCGGAGCGGGATGAGGGTCGGCCCTTCGGCGCATGGGCGCGAGATCGCATCTCGCCATACGGGAGCTTGCGCGAGCTCGACCTTCTCGTACGGACCAAGCACCGAGGGCGCGCGCATCAGCCGGAGCGCCAAGGTGCATGACGCGTTCCCGAGACTGGCTTGCGATGACACGCTGCTGCCCCCCTGATGGCCAGCCTGCCACAGGCAGCGCTGGCCGGGCGCGCCGTTGTGCTCCGACTTGTAGATCGCAAACGTCGCAAGGCCGCCGCCGCTGCCCCAGCCGCCGCCCTTGCGGCTGTTGCTGTCCAACTGAGCCCTCCTCGGTGCCAGCGCGGCGCTCGGCGTCTCCGCCATCTCGGCATACATCTCGGCAGGCGCCCGGAAGAGGATCGTGTCAATCGCCGACTCGGACGGATCGAAGAGCCGCTGCGGCGGACTCCAAGTCTCAAAATCGGCTGTGCTCATGTATATGGGCTCATGACGGGTCGCTCCGGCACTCGGCCCAAAGTCCCAGGGGCAGCTGACGAGGCTGCCCGACGGGGCGAGCGTCGCTGAGAAGACGACGATTGCAATGGCCTCCTGTAGCTCGACGCTGCTCCGGCGGTCCGCATCGTCGAGCATGTACAGTTCAGGAGCCCACACGTTGCACATCTCCAGCGAGTCTACAACGACTGGCCGCGCGCCCTCCCAGTGCAGGAGGTCGCGCGAGCGCGCATAACCGAAGCGCGCTGGCAGGTCGCGCCGTCGTTTCCGGCTATCGCAGTGGAAGGCCAAAGTGGCGAGGCCAGTGCACAGCTCCGTCGTAAAGACAAGGTGAAAGAAGCCTTCGTGCCATGCGAACGAGGGATCGCGGAAGACAGTTGGAGGGCCGCCTGCGTTCGCCCACGCGATTCCGGTCGCGTCGCGCCCAGGCAGGAACACGAGGGGGTCATGTGCAGGTAAGCGCCACCGACGCCCATCCCACGACCCGTCCACGTCTGACGCGAGGAGGTGCATGCCCTCGCCGAGAGTTCGACCATCAGAGAAGGTCACCAACACAGTTGGAAGCTGCACGTGATGCCAAACGTCTTTTGCACTATGCAATCCGACGACGTTGATGACGACGTTGATGACGACAGCGAGCACCAAGGCCAAAATCAGTAGCAGCACCAACCTGGAAAGCATTGATCACATGCTCTTCACAGCCCGTTGTTATTAGAATTGGGCGAAACGACCCCTACATTAGAATTGGGCGATTCGACCCCTTCACACAGAGAACCACGTGCTGTACCTTGATTTGGGCTTTTCTGGTCTCGATGAAGGATTTATATGTACCGGGATTCACCGTTTGGCGTTGCGGTCGCAACATGAAAATTTCTGTCTCTGAGCATCCTCCTCATCCACATCTTCGCCTGCCTCGAGCGAGCAATCAGCCTGGGGCCTTTGGACATGAGCGCTTCGTGTGTCCAACCGTGTGGCAGATAGAGCATGTGGGCGCTGCGCGCTTCTTCGTCGCCTGATCATCACTTCCGGCAACTGCAGCTCCACCCTTGCCCCCGCCTCCGCGGCCGCCACCGCCATGACCACTGCTGCCGCCGCCGCCACCACCAGCGTAGCCACTGCCACTGCC
>Ga0209550_10001074_pt1 | contig 26344 bp, 25 predicted proteins | sample LauGreSuBDMM15SN_2_FD_187567 | JGI IMG/M metagenome (GOLD analysis project Ga0209550, IMG submission 187567) | Freshwater lake microbial communities from Lake Michigan, USA - Su13.BD.MM15.SN (SPAdes) (version 5) | ecosystem: Environmental > Aquatic > Freshwater > Lake | place: Lake Michigan... | reverse complement strand
AACTTTATGGGCAAAAAGGTATACGAAGTAAGAAATGTTTCTGCAAGAATGGTTTTACCTTTAAATGATTTTTTTAGAGGATTATACTACTATCATTTAGTAGACAAAAATAAACGCCTTATTGAAACAGGTCGTTTTCAGGTTGTAAAATAACCTCTATCCTTCTACCGATTTAGAATACCCTTTTTTTGTACTGATTAAAAAATCATTTAGTAGGTATTGTATGCAATTGAACCTATGAGTACTTACAAAACTTGTACAATTAAAAATTTTAAATAATGTGTATTTTCCTGCCCATTAATAATAGGATGATCGGCACTTTGTGCATTAAAAACCACTTGTCTTAATTTACGTTTAGCATCAAACGCAGCAGCTTGTATAATATTTAAAAAAACGTGTGGTTGTACCAAATTAGTACAGCTACTTGTTACCAAAAAACCACCGGGTTTAACTAATTTTATACCTCTTAAATTAATTTCTTTATACCCTGCAATAGCCTTTTCAATAGTTGCCCTATTCTTTGTAAATGATGGAGGGTCAAGCATTACAACATCATATTGCCTACCTTCCTTTACCCATGTTTTTAAAACATCAAATGCATTAACACAACTAAAGGTGCAAACCTTACTTAATCCATTAAGACTCGCATTTTTATTACACATGTCAATAGCGTTTTGAGAAATATCTAAACCCAAAACACTTTTTGCTCCGTAATGTGCTGCATGAATTTCAAACGTACCTGTGTAGCAAAATGCCCCTAAAACATCCGCATCTTTTACAATATTTTTAATAGCTCTACGGTTGTCTTGTTGGTCTAAAAAATAACCCGTTTTTTGTCCGTTGGCAATATCTACATAAAAGTTAATTCCGTTTTCTTTTATTTCAATAGTGGTATCAAAGGGCTCACTCAAAAATCCTTTTATTTGCTCCAATCCTTCCAATTCTCTAACCGATACATCGTTACGTTCGTATATGCCCTTAGGAGTAAAAATTTTATTTAGTGCATCAACAATGGCTGGCTTCCAAACATCAATACCCAAGGCCAAGGTTTGAATTACAAAATAATCATTAAACTTATCTATTATTAATTGTGGTAAATCATCTGCTTCACCAAAAATTAATCTACAGTTTTCTGAGTAGCCAATTTTTTTTCTATATTCCCAGGCGTTTAAAATTCTTTTGTAAAAAAATGAATCGTCAATTTTATCATTTTTATCTCTGGTTAATAACCGTATACTTATTTGCGATTGTGGGTTATAATATCCTTGCCCAATAAATTTTTTATCAAACGTATAAACATGTACAATTTCGCCAGGCTTAGCATTGGTATCTTTTTCAATTGCGACATTTACTTCATTGGCAAATATCCAAGGATGTCCATTTTCTACTCTTTTACTTATATTTTTCTTTAACACAATACTTTTCATGGGTGCAAGTTAGCAGCAATTTTAAAATAGTTATACTGTAAAGAAATTGTTGAATTAATTAATACGTAGTTATTTTATTGATTGGTTATGTGCCATCATGGATATTTTGCTTAAATAACCGACAATTTGACTGTAAACTTACCGTTGGCAAACCCTTTGACTACCTTACCTTTGCAAACTATTTTAAATTTTATGGAAGAAAAAGATACAATTACACAAAACGAAGAAACGAATATTAATGCCGATGGTGAAACACTTGACACCACAAATTCAAGCAACGAAAGCATAGATAATACTATAGAAAAAATTCAGGCGGAGTTAAATGATCAAAAAGATAAATACTTACGCCTTTTTGCGGAGTTTGATAATTTTAAACGCCGTACCGCAAAAGAACGCATTGAGCTTATGCAAACTGCTAGTAAAGATGTTGTAGTTAGCATGTTAGAAGTGTTAGATGATTGTGATAGAGCGGAAAAGCAATTAGAAACCAGTGAGGATGTTGCTCAAATTAAAGAAGGCATACAATTAGTTTTTGCAAAACTTAGATCAACAATGGCATCAAAAGGGGTTAAGGCTATGGAAAGCATACATACTAGTTTTGATGTTGAAAAACATGAAGCTATTACCGAAATACCTGCACCAACAGAAGATTTAATTGATAAAGTTGTAGATGAAGTAATAAAGGGATATTACTTAAATGATAAGATTATTCGATTTGCTAAGGTTATAGTAGGGAAGTAAAAACCCTCCGCTTCCTAAAGGGGATACTTATATTATATTTTTATAGTGTTTTTATTTTAAACAAGCCCTGAAATATCAGGCATCAAAATTCCCCATTAGGGGATAGGGGTATGAAAAAAGATTTTTACGAAATATTGGGTGTAGGCAAATCTTCATCTGCCGATGAAATTAAAAAAGCGTATCGTAAGGTTGCTATGCAATATCACCCAGATAGAAACCCTAGCGATAAACCTGCTGAAGAGAAATTTAAAGAAGCAGCTGAAGCATACGAAATTTTAAGCGATGCCGATAAAAGAGCACAATACGACCGATTTGGACACCAAGCATTTAGCGGTGGAAGAGCCGGTGGTAGTGGTTTTAGTGGAGGGGGAATGAATACAGAGGATATTTTTAGCCAGTTTGGTGATATTTTTGGTGATGATAATCCATTTGGAAGTTTTTTTGGCGGTGGTAGTCGTAGAAGTAGCGGTGGTGGCAAAAGCCGTGGTACAAAAGGAAGCAATCTTAGGGTAAAAATAAAATTGTCCTACGAAGAGATTGCAAAAGGTGCCTCAAAAACAATTAAGGTAAAAAAATATGTAGGTTGTACTACCTGTAGTGGTAGTGGTGCAAAGGATAAAAACAGTATGCAAAATTGTGGTACTTGTGGTGGTAGCGGACAAGTACGCCGAGTACAAAATACTTTTTTAGGACAAATGCAAACCGTAACTACTTGCCCAACTTGTAACGGTGAGGGTAGTACGATAACAAATAAATGTACCCCATGTAAAGGCGAGGGAAGAGTTTATGGAGAAGAAACAGTAACCATTGAAATACCTGCAGGTGTGCAAGAGGGAATGCAGCTGAGTGTTAGTGGTAAAGGCAATGCTGGTGAAAGAGGCGGTAGCAATGGCGATTTAATTGTGTTGATAGAAGAGGAAGCGCATACTCAACTACATAGAGATGGATTAAATGTAGCTTACGATTTACATATTAGTTTTGCCGATGCGGTTTTTGGCATTCAAGTAGAAGTGCCTACAATTGATGGTAGAGCAAAAATTAAAATACCCCCTGGTACACAAAGTGGAAAAATATTTAGATTAAAGGGTAAAGGATTTCCTAATGTAAATAGCTACGAAAAAGGGGACCAACTAATACAAGTAAATGTATGGACGCCACAGCATGTTAGCAATGAAGAAAAAACTATGCTTGAAAAAATGCAACACTCTCCAAATTTTATCCCTAAACCTGATAAAAATGATAAATCGTTTTTTGATAAAGTAAGGGAGATGTTTACTTAACTACCTAAAATAGTATGTCCTAATTTATCTCGTTTAGTTTGTAAATATTTTTCGTTGTGGGTATTGCTTTTTATTTCAATAGCAACCGTATCCACAACCTCTAAACCATAACCTAACAAGCCTGCTCGTTTACGAGGGTTATTGCTCATTAGTTTCATTTTACTAACGTTTAAATGACGTAAAATTTGCGCCCCTATACCATAATCTCGTTCATCCATACCAAAACCAAGTTCCACATTAGCTTCCACGGTATCTCTACCATTTTCTTGAAGTTTATAGGCTTTTAATTTGCTTAATAACCCAATACCTCTACCCTCTTGGTTCATATATAAAACAACACCCTTACCCTCTTGCTCAATCATTTGCATGGCAAGGTGTAACTGATCTCCACAATCGCAACGAAGGCTACCTAAAATATCTCCCGTAACACAGCTACTATGCACTCTTACCAAAATAGGTTCATCTTTTTTCCAAGTACCTTTTTTCATGGCTAAATGAATTTCCCCCGTGTTTAGTTGGCTAAAAGCAATCAATTCAAAATGGCCAAATTTGGTTGGCAATTGTACGCTTTCTTCTTCTTGTATTAACGACTCATGTTTTATTCTATATTCAATTAAATCTTTTATAGAAATTATTTTAAGATCAAATTTTTTGGCAATTTCTAAAAGCTCTGGTAACCGGGCCATTGTTCCATCTTCATTCATAATTTCTACTAAAACACCAGCAGGTTCTAGGCCTGCTAATCTTGCTAAATCTATGGTGGCTTCGGTATGACCAGTTCGGCGTAAAACACCACCTGTTTTTGCTTTTAGCGGAAAAATATGACCCGGCCTTCCTAAATCTTGCGATAAAGTTGAAGGGTTAATTAATGCTTGAATAGTTTTGGCTCTGTCCTGAGCAGATATACCTGTGGTGCAGCCATTGCCTAATAAATCAACACTAACTGTAAATGCGGTTTCGTGACTTGAGGTATTGGTTGTTACCATGGGATGTAACTGCAATTGTTGGCATCTTTCTTCTGTTAACGATGCACAAATTAATCCTCTACCCTCTTTACTCATAAAATTAATTAACTCAGGCGTTACATTACTGGCTGCAGTTACAAAATCACCTTCGTTTTCTCTATCCTCATCATCAACTACTATTATTAATTTACCTTTTTTAATATCGGCTATTGCACTTTCAATACTATTCAACATACTTTTTTATTTATTTACAAAGATACTTGTGTTTTACGCCATTTATTTTCGTTTTTAGAAACAACATAAAAAAGGCAATTTTTATAAAAAAATTCTTGACAAAGATTTACCCCAGGTTTTTTACCTAGAAATTTTACTATGCCTAAAACACCTTTTAAAATCAATTGTTTTATCAAAAAAAAGTGAAAAATGACTACATATAAAATATTTATTTAATACAATAAGCAATAAATTAAAATTGTATAACATTTTGTTAATAAAAGTTGGGGGTAATTAGGCAAATATTTAGTTTCTTTGCACTTGTTAATAAAAACAACTATTATGAGAATGAAAAAAGTTTTACCAATATTAATTGCTTTTGTTGCTTTTTTTGTTGGAGCAAATGCCCAAATTACTACCAGCAGCATGTCTGGAGTAATTAAAAACAAATCAGGTAATGGAATGCCTGGAAGTACAATTACCGCAGTACATACCCCTACTGGTACTGTTTATACAGCTCAAAGTCGTATAGGCGGAAGATTTGATATCAATAATATGAACCCTGGTGGGCCATATACGGTAACAATTTCATTTGTTGGCTACAAGCCTAATATAAATGATGCTATTTATTTATCCTTGGGTGAGGTTTACTCTGACAACTTTGAAATGATTGATAACGCTAGCAATTTAAGTGAAGTTGTTGTAAGCGGAACTAGAACCCAAACGGTTGGAAAAGGTGGTTCGGAAACAAATATTGGTAGAGATAAAATGGCTAATTTACCTACAGTAGGTAGAAATTTAGCTGATTACTTGCGTTTTGTGCCGCAAGCAAAAATAACTGCCAATGGTGGTGTTTCCCTTGCTGGTCAAAATAACAGATATAATTCTTTTTATATTGATGGTGCTGTAAATAATGATGTATTTGGATTATCAGAGTCTGGTACAAATGGAGGACAGGCTGGTATTTCTCCAATCTCAATAGATGCAATTGATCAATTTCAAGTTGTTCTCTCGCCGTACGACGCTTCGCTTGGGAATTTTACAGGCGGAGGTATCAATGCCATTACTCGTAGTGGTACAAATACTTTATCTGCATCTATTTATCATTTTTTCCGTAACGAAGGTTTATCTGGTAGAACTCCTGGCGTTGATAAAAGTGTTGCAACAAAATTAGCAGCATTTAAAAATCAAACAACTGGCTTTAGAGTAGGCGGTGCTATTATCAAAAACAAATTATTCTTTTTCCTAAATGGTGAAGTACAAAGAGACGAAAGACCACAACCTTTTGACCCAAAAACCTATGTAGGAACATCTACACAAACAGATATAGAAAATTTAAGAAATTATTTAAAAACTACGTATAACTATGATGCTGGTGGCTACATTGACAATCCTGAAACGATTGAAGCTGATAAGGTTGCTGCCAAAATTGATTGGAATATAAACAGTAAAAATAAATTAAGTGTAAGCTACAGATACAATAAAGGTTTTAGAAATAACACTTCTAGAAGTAGTAACTCAACTATTAATTTTTTTAACAATGGTGTGAAATTTCCATCTGTAACAAATTCTGGTTCTGTTGAATTAAACTCAAGAATTAGAAATAATGTGAGTAATAAATTATTATTAACCATGACGGATGTTGTTGATGATAGAGGTGCAATTGGTAGTCCTTTTCCTAGAATAACTATTAATGATGGTACTGGTAGGTTGATAATAGGTACAGAAGAGTTTTCTACAGGTAATTTATTAGAACAAAATAATATTGCCCTTTTTGATGTATTTAAGTTTTCAAAAGGAAAACATACCTTTTCTGTAGGTACAGATAACGAAATAAGCAAATCAAAAAATATTTTTATTCGCCAAAACTATGGATCATATGTCTTTAGTAGTTTATCAAGCTTTACTAGTGGCGGTACTGCTACAACTTTTGATAGATCTTACTCTTTGTTAGATCCAGGGAAAAGTGGTGATGAATCCGTTAATGCTGCGGCAAAGTTTAGCACTTTACGTTTAGGTTTTTTTATAGGTGACGAAATAAAAGTAAATAGTCAATTATCAGTAACCTTAGGTTTAAGAGCAGATAACACCAAGTTTTTAACCACCCCAAGAACAGATAATTTCTTTAACGACTCTGCGTTATCTAAATTTTCAGCAGTATATGATATGAAGGGGGCTCGTTCTGGTCAAATATCATCACCAAAATGGTCACTTAACCCAAGAATTGGTTTTGTATACAAAATACCTGACGAAGCAGTTATTTTACGTGGTGGAATAGGAATGTTTACTGGAAGAGTACCTTTGGTATGGCCAGGTGGTGTTTATAATAATAATGGTATTAGTATAGCTGGTATTAGATCAAGCAATGTTGCATTTAGAGGTGACCCATTTGGTCAATACGTTGCATCTGATTTTGGTATAACTGTACCTACTCCATCTGGTCAAATTGATTTAATTGCCAAAGATTTTAGATTAACAAAAGTACTCAGAACATCAATAGGTGCAGATAAAATGTTATCAAAAAAATGGAAACTTTCTTTTGAAGCAATGTTTACCAAAAATATTAATGAAATTGATTACGACCGTGTAGATATAGTAAAGCCAACTTTAAAAACTGTAGGTATTGATGTTAGAGATGTTTATCCTCTTTCAGGAAATTTTACACAATCTATTCCAGTTAGAGCTAATGGAACTTCTCCATACACAGGTGTGTATTTATTAAGTAATAATACTGGTAAAAAAGGTTTCTCTTACAACTTTACAACATCTATTGATAAGGCTTGGAATAATAATTGGGCTTTTAATGCTAACTATTCTTATGGTAATTCTATTGTTTTAAATGAGGGTACTAGTGCACAAAATAACTCTCAATGGAGGTTTATGGAAACAGTAAATGGCAGAAATAACATACAACTTTCTAATAGCGATTTTGATCCTGGACATAGAATTAATGCTTATGTGGCGAAAAAGATTAGTTACCTTAATAATAAAATGGCTACAACTGTGTCATTGGTTTACAATGGTCAAAGTGGCAACACTTTTAGTTATGTTTTAAACAGGGGGTTAATTAGAGATTTAGATAATTTTGAAACAAATGATTTAATGTACATTCCAACTGCATCGGAATTACAAGCTCAAACTTTTGTAAGTAATACAATAGGTGGTGTTACTTATAATCCTAACCAACAAAAAATTGCTTTAGAAGAATATATTTCTAAAGATAAATATTTAAGTAAAAACAGAGGTAAACATGCTGAAAGAAATGGAGCTAGATTGCCTTTTACACATGTTGTTGATTTAAAATTACAGCAAGATTTTAACCTTAAATTAGGTTCAAAAACCTATCAGTTACAGGTAACTTACGATATATTTAATTTTACTAATTTATTAAGTAGAACCGCTGGTAGACAATATTTTATATCTAATGATCAATCTATATTGTTAGATTTTACGGGTTATGTAAGCACTACTAATTTAACTCCTCAATACAGATTTACACCACCAGTTAACAATAAACCATATAATGTATCTGATGGCGTGTTTAATAGTTCGAGATGGAGCAGTCAGTTAGGCGTAAGATTAAGCTTCTAATTATTTAATTAGTAAATAAAAAAACCACGGAATTAAAATTCGTGGTTTTTTTTATTTAGCCTTGGTTTACGTTTCACCGACCATATATCAAAATAAAAAAAATTATTAAGTTTAATAAACAAATTAATCCAACACTTCCTTCTCTACCCCCCAACCCCATTCTAAAAAAGCAGGAAAAGCCTTTGCCCAAGTAGGCACATCATGTGTTCCATCTTTTAGCTCTACATATTTTATATCACGTTCTTTTTTATAGCCAATTTTTTCTAGCTCGGTAATTAGTCCAAGGGTATCGTCAATAGCATCTATTATTCCATTGTTATTTCTATCGGCAGTTTCGTCTTTAGTACCTACTTCAAAAAAGAATTTTAGCCATGGAGCATAGTTCCCCTCTCTTATTTGGCGGTGCATAATTCTATCTGTGTCTTCATTAAAATCTTCCGCATCTTGGTCTTTATCTCGCCACCAAAACGATCCACTAAAGGCTCCCACCTTTGTAAACTCAATAGCATTATTCCACACAATATCCATAGCACATAAACCACCTAAGGAAAAACCTGCATAAGCTTTTTCTTTAAAAGAGTTAGTTTTGTAGGTTAACCGAATAAAGGGTAATAATTCTTTAAATACAAATTGGCTAAACAACGGTGCCTTTAAACCTCTACCCATAAAGTCTAAATATTTTGCGGTGCCATATTCATTTTTTCTATCTGCTGCACAATGTATTCCTATACAAAACAGCGGCTTAATTACATCGTTTTGGTTTAGTTTATCCAATATTTTATTAAAGCCCATGGTTACTAAATCTTGTCCGTCGTTAATGAGCAATAAACTAGCTTCCGAAAAATTAGTTACTTGTGGAGGTAAATAACAATCTATACTAACATCTCTGCGTAAATAGATAGAAGTAAGTATATGTTTATCAATAACAACAGCTTTCTGTTTCACATTCATCATATAGTTCAAAAATAAGCAAAGAAGATTTATAAACAGTCTTCCTTTGCTAAACATTATTTTTTTTATTGGATACGAAAAAATATATTTGAATAGTTTTATTTATAACTAACAAAAAATTGTTTATGAAGAAAATAGGCATGTTATTCGGAAAAGAAAGAAGTTTTCCGGAAGCTTTTGTAGCAAGAGTGAATAGCAAAAATGTACCTGGTATTATTGCAGAGGCAGTTAGTATTGATAAAGTAATGCAAGGCGAACCTAGCGGCTATGCAGTAATATTTGATAGAATTAGCCAAGATGTACCCTTTTATAGAGCGTATTTAAAAAATGCAGCTTTGTGTGGAACTACAGTAATAAATAATCCTTTTTGGTGGAGTGCAGATGAAAAGTTTTTTAATAATTGTTTAGCTACAAAAATTGGAGTGCCTGTACCCAAAACAGTTATTTTGCCGAGTAGAGATTTGCCAGCAGATACAAGCGAAGAAAGTTTTAGCAATTTATCATACCCACTTGATTGGGATGGAATTTTTAAATACATTGGTTTCCCTGCATATATGAAACCTTTTGCTGGTGGTGGATGGAAGAGTGTGTATCAATTAAATAGCATGGAAGAATTTTTTGAAAAACATGCCGAAACAGAGCAACTAGTAATGATGTTGCAAGAGGAAATTAAATTTGAAGAATATTATCGTTGCTACTGTATAGGTGGTAAACATGTACGTATAATGCCCTACGAGCCTCGTAATCCGCATCACTTACGTTATGTAGCCGATTTTAAGCCTACCCCTGATAAGTATAAAGAAATGGAAGATATTGTATTAAGAATTTGCCAATATTTAGGCTACGATTTTAATACCGTAGAATTAGCGTTAAGAGATGGTGTGCCTTATGCTATTGACTTTTGTAACCCTGCACCCGATGCGGAAGTAACTAGTGTTGGCCAAGAAAATTTTGATTGGGTAGTAGAAACATTAGCTAACTATGCTATAGAAAAAGCTCAAGAAAATGTAGATGCTGCTGATAATTTAACGTGGGGTAAGTACATTACTAGAAGTAGTAATAAACAAAAATTATATTAACAGGTTTTATTAAAGTACTATTTTAATTGCTAAACAAATAGTACTTACCAATGAATAAAAATATTAAATAACTTAAATGACAAATTTATCATACAAACATTTTACAATAGGTGTTGAGGAAGAGTACATGGTTATTGATCCAATAACGAGAGAGTTAAAAAGTCATGAACAAAAAATTGTGCATGAAGGTCAAAAAGTTATTAAGGATAAAGTAAAAGCAGAAATGCACCAAGCTGTTGTAGAAGTGGGAACAGATATTTGCCAAGATGTGGATGAAGCTTTTATGGATGTTAGTGCATTACGTAAAACTATTAGTGGTATTGCCGAAAGCCTTGGGCTTTGGGTTGGGGCTAGTGGAACTCACCCTTTTAGCCATTGGCAAAGCCAATTAATTACAGAGCATGTTCGCTATAACGAAATAGTAAATGAATTACAAGAGGCCGCTAGAAGCAATTTAATTTTTGGTTTGCATGTTCATGTAGGAATGGATAATAGAGAAATGGCTATACATATTGCTAATAGTGCAAGATATTTTTTACCCCACATCTATGCATTAAGTACTAACTCTCCATTTTGGGAAGGCCGCACAACAGGTTATAAAAGCTTTAGAACAAAAGTATTTGATAAATTTCCACGTACAGGCATACCCGATTATTTTGAAAGTATTGAAGCGTATGATAGTTATATTAAACTATTGGTAAAAACAAATTGTATAGATAATGCTAAAAAAATATGGTGGGATTTAAGAGTACATCCATTTTTTAATACGGTGGAGTTTAGAATTTGCGATATCCCTATGACTGTGCAAGAATCCATTACCATTGCTGCATTGTTTCAAGCAATTTGTGCAAAATTATACAAATTGCGTACACAGAATTTAAATTTTATGATGTACAGCCGAGCTTTAATTACAGAAAATAAGTGGAGAGCAGGTAGGTACGGAATTGATGGTAGTTTAATAGATTTTGGTAAAGAAAGTGAAGTAAATACTCGTATTTTAATTTATGAATTATTAGATTTTATTGATGATGTAGTACCTCATTTGGGCAGCCGACATGCCATTGCTAATGTACATAATATGCTGGAAGGCGGTACTGGTGCAGATAGACAGCTAAAGAAATATAGTGAAACGAATAGCCTGGTAGATGTAGTGGATTTAATACACAACAGTTTTTTAGCTGGAATTTAATTTGACAAAAAATAAAATTAATAGAATTTAAATGCTTTTACAAATTGAAACATGAAGCTATTGCTTTTAAAAAAGCAAAAAAAATTTTAGAACAATTAAATTTTGACATTGTAAGTCAAGATACTACTAGGCCTTGGGGAGGCTTTTATGTAATCAACGAAAACCAAGCCCAGGATTTTGCAAAATATTTTTTTGCAGACGAAGATGTTGAATCATTAAAAATTACTGAAAAACTAAGCCCTAAACTACTAATAGTAGCCCCAAATAAAAGACTAAGTTGGCAATATCATCATCGCCGTGCGGAAATATGGCGTTGTATAGCTGGTAAGGTTGAAGTTATTACTAGCCTAACAAATGAAGAAGCTGTTAAACAAGTTTTAAAAGTAGGTGACAAAATTAAATTACAACAAGGAGAACGTCATCGAATTATTGGATTAGATGATTGGGGCATACTTGCCGAAATTTGGCAACATTCCGATGTTAATAATCCATCTAACGAAGAGGATATAATAAGATTGCAAGATGATTTTGGAAGGTAAAAGGCTTTCTTAAGATTCCCGTTCCATTAAATAAGTTGCCAATTCATAAAGTGGCTTTTTACGAATGGCAAGTACAGCTATATCCGCTAAGTTTTTAAGTGCCGTTTTATAATATTTTTCTTTTAATTCCTTAGCCCATTCATCAACTTTACAATCTTTATAAATGGTCAACATTTTTTCTACCTTATCCGTTGGGTTGGTAGAAATTAAAGTGTCTATTTCATTCTTTTGATTAGCCGTTGCAACTTCTATTACATGCAATAATAAAAATGTTTTTTTATTTGATAATATATCACCTCCAATTTGTTTACCAAACTTTTCAGGGTCGCCAAAAGCATCTAGGTAATCATCTTGTATTTGAAAAGCTATACCAAGGTTTTTTCCAAAAGAATAGATATGTTGTTGATTACCCTCACCTGCACCACCAAGTATTGCTCCCAGTTGCAAACTAGCGGCTAATAATACCGATGTTTTAAGTGTTATCATTTGTATATATTGCTCCATTCCCACATTTTGCATTTGCTCAAAATCCATATCAATTTGCTGCCCTTCGCATACCTCTTTACTAGTTTGATTAAATAGCTTTATAATTTTTTGAACATAGCTTAAATCAATACGAGTAAGGTAATCATACGCTTGTGCAAACATTACATCTCCTGCTAATAAAGCAGTAGCATCGCCATACTTTGCATGTACGGTTTGCATACCTCTGCGTAATGGAGCTTTGTCCATTATATCATCGTGTATTAAACTAAAATTATGAAATAATTCTATTGCAGCGGCCACTTGCCAGGCATCTTGATTTATGTCGGCAAATAACTCATTACCCATCAAAACACATACTGGGCGTACTCTTTTACCACCAATAGCTAAAATATATTGGGCAGCATCATAAAGTGTTTGTGGCTCTTTAGGGAAATGCCTTACATTAAATTTGGTTTCAAATTGTTGAGCTAATTCTAAAAAAGACTGCATACTTATTTTTTCTTTGCCTTTATAACTTTATTACTTTTTATTGCCTTTCCCACTTGATTTGTTGTACTAATTTTTCCTACTTTACCATCAACCCACATATAATCTAACTGACGTTTTCCTAAATTAGCTGCCACTACCTTTATAGTAACTGCATCTCCCATTCTAAATTTCTTTTTTGTGCGTAAGCCAACTAAAGCATAATCGGTTTCATCTAATCTAAAATCATCATACTCACTTAAATCTCTAACAGTTACCATTCCTTCGCATTTATGCAAAACAGTTTCTACAAAAAAACCAAATGCAGCTACCCCGCTAATTATTCCTTCAAACTCCTCCCCTAAATATTGTTGCATAAATTCTACTTGCTTATATTTATTACTAGCTCTCTCTGCCTCCATTGCTTTACGCTCTCTATCGCTACAATGTTTGCATTTCTCATCCATTTTTTTATCAAGCTTCAAGTTTTTTTCCAAACATTCTTGTAAAATTCTATGTGCCATCACGTCCGGATAGCGGCGAATAGGTGATGTAAAATGACAATAATGCTCAAAACCCAAACCATAGTGCCCAATATTTTCGCTAGTGTAAACTGCCTTAGCCATTGTACGAATACCTAATTGTTCAAGCACATGTTGCTCTGGCTTACCAGCCACATCCTTTAATAGTTGATTGAATGATTTTGCAATAGCCTCCTCATCTTTCAAATCAAACATGTAGCCAAATTTTTTGGCAAATGCCGCAAAGGGTTTTAACTTTTCTTCATCAGGAGTATTATGTATGCGATACGGAAAAGGGATAGGCTCTTTATTTACTTTTATTTTAGAAATATACTCTGCAACTGTTCTGTTTGCCAACAACATGAACTCCTCAATTAATTTATGGGCTTCCTTACTTTCTTTTATTACAATACCCAAAGGCTTTCCTTTTTCATCTAATTTAAACCGTACTTCTTGGCTACTAAAATTTATTGCACCTTTATTAAATCGTTCTTTTCTAAATTGTTGTGCCAAATCATTTAAAAGTAAAATGGCTCTGTGATGAAGACCATCTTTAGTTTCTATAATTTCCTGTACATCTTCGTAACTAAATCTGTGATCGCTATGTATAATTGTTCTCCCAATCCACTTGTGTTTTATTTCAGCTTTGTTCGTAATTTGAAAAATGCAGCTAAAGGTATATTTATCTTCATTTGGTCGTAAGCTACACAACTCGTTACTAATTTTTTCGGGCAACATAGGGTTTACTCTATCTGGCAAGTACACACTCGTTGCTCTTTCATAAGCACTTTTATCTAAGATGGAATTGGGTGTTACAAAATGACTTACATCGGCTATGTGAACGCCAATTTCGTAACAGCCATTATCTAAATTTCGAATAGAAATAGCATCATCAAAATCTTTTGCATCAATAGGATCTATAGTGAATGTTAATATATCTCTACAATCTTTTCGCTTTTTTATTTCTTCTCTAGTAATATTTTCAGATAATGCATTAGCAGCTTTCATTACTTCATCATCAAAGCCAATGGGAAAACCGGTATCTGTCAAAATTTCCCTCATGGCAAAATCGTTAATATTTTCGGCAGTAATTACACTTAATACTTCACCTTCAGGTTTTTTATCTGCCTTCCCCCATTTTATCATTTTTACTAAAACTCTGTCACCATCTACAGCTCCATTAATTTTATCAATAGGAATAAAGAAATCAGGCATTAATTTTTCAGTATCTGCAGTAAAAAAAGCAAAATTTTTACTACTACTTAAGTTTCCCATAAATTCACTTTGCTTTCGTTCAACCACTTCTACAATTCGTCCTTCTATGCGTTGGTTACCACTGGTATGCTTGTCCACTTCTACCCTTACTATATCTCCATGAAAAGCTCTGCCAAAATCGTTTGGCTTAATTTTAATATCCTTTGCTTGTCCTTCTACAAGTACAAACCCCATACCGCTTCGGCTAATATCTAAAACGCCTTTTAGTAAGTGTAGGTGAGCCGTTTTTTTTGACCCTTTTTTTTCTTTATTCATAATTTTTAATATGTACAACGTTTTAAATCTTCTCTAAACTTTAAAGTTTTAGGCTGTACAATTTTTCTTTATTACCTTTTATTTATATAATTTTAACAGAAGCGTAAAATTCATACAATGTTGCAATTTACCAACTAATTCCTACATTCAATAAATCATACACAATTGCAACAACTAACAACTTCCCCACAACGTATAATTACAAAAACAATTTGGATACTTTCTTTAGTTAGTTTATTTAACGATGTAGCCAGCGAAATGCTTATTCCTATAATGCCCATTTTTTTAAAGCACATTGGCTATGGTGTAGTTTTTATAGGTATTTTAGAAGGTATAGCCGAATTAATAGCAGGTTTAACAAAACCCTATTTTGGAAAACAAAGTGATGCGTTAGGCAAGCGTTTACCCTTTGTGCAATTAGGCTATTCATTAAGCGCTGTGGGTAAATCGATGTTAGTGCTATTTGCTTATCCCTTATGGATATTATTATCAAAAAGTATGGATAAAATAGGCAAAGGAATACGCACTGCCGCTAGAGATGCTATGCTTAGCGATGAATGTACAAAAGAAACCAAGGGGCAAGTTTTTGGATTTCATCGGAGTATGGATACCTTAGGTGCAGTTATTGGGCCTGCCATTGCACTTGTATACTTATATATTTTCCCATTTGATTATAAAACCTTGTTTTTATTTGCAATACTTCCTGGCGCATTTGCTATTATATTAACGATGCTTATAAAAGAAAAAAAAGATAAAGCACCAGTTCAAAAACACAATTGGGCATCTGTCCAATTTTTTGCCTTTACTTCCTATTGGAAAAAATCTCCTGCTCAATATAAAAAATTAGTAATAGGCTTAATTTTATTTGCACTTTTTAATAGTAGCGATGTTTTTTTGTTACTTAAGATGAAAGAAAGCGGATTAACAGATACATCTATAATTGCCGTGTATATTTTTTACAATTTAGTATTTGCTTTATTGGCATACCCCATTGGCATTTTAGCAGACAAATTGGGCTTTAAAAAAACATTGATCACTGGATTAATTCTTTTTGCATTGGTTTATATAGGCTTTGCATTTACCAATAATTTAATAGTTTTTATAGTGCTATTTGGCATTTACGGCATTTATGCAGCTGCAACGGATGGCATTAGCAAAGCTTGGATAGGTAATATGGTTAATAACGATGAAACTGCTACTGCTATTGGTACATTTACTGGTTTTCAAAGCTTAGCGGCATTATTTGCTAGCAGTTTTTGTGGTGTTTTGTGGTACAATTTTGGCTCACTTACTACTTTTTTAATAACCGCCTTAGTAACTATTATTGTTGTAATTTACCTAACTTTAAAAGGAAAAAATAAGAGCTATAGTCTAGTTAATTAATTTATTAAAATGATAACATACAATACCGTTACAAAAGCTTTAATAGATTTAAAAAAGAGAAGCTATATCATCGATTTTAATATTGCTTTAGACAAAATAATTTGCACAAAAATGAACTTTACCTTAACATTGAAGAGTTTAAAATTGTAGAAATATATAGATTTTAAGGTGACCCAAATCCAAGTGATGAGGATATTATTTATGCAGTAGAATCTAGGGATGGAAACATAAAAAGTACGTTAACAAATGCCTACGGAATGTATGCAGAATTAAGATCAACACAAATGATTAAATAAATTGTCAATCCATAAATAAAAGAAATAAAGTATGCCATTTAGCAGAAGAAATTTTATTAAAACATCTACACTTACAGGAGTTGCACTTACTTTAACAAATCAACTAAAGGCTTTTTCATCTTCAAAAAAAGATAAAGTACGCATTGGAATGATAGGTGTAGGCTTTAGAAGCCACGAACATATGGGCAATTTTTTACAAAGAGAAGATGTGGAAATAATAGCTTTTGCCGACCCTCAACAACGTAGTATAGACGAAGCCTTAAAAGAATACAAAAAATATCGAAAAAATGAACCTGCTATTTATAAAAATGGGAATGAAGATTATAAAAATCTATTAAAAAGAGAAGATATTGATGCCGTTGTTATTTGTAGCCCCTGGGAATGGCATAGTGTACAGGCTATTGATGCAATGAATGCCGGAAAAATTGTAGGCATTGAAGTTTGTGGTGCTATGAAGTTGCAAGATTGTTGGGATGTAGTGAATACGTCTGAAAAAACGAAAATGCCTTTAATGATGATGGAAAATGTATGCTATCGAAGAGATGTGATGGCGATTATGCATATGGTAAAAAAAGGGATGTTTGGCGAATTGATACATGGGCAAGGAGGCTACGAACATGATTTACGTGGTGTACTATTTAATGATGGCAAAACAGCATACAACAGCGGAGTTGAATTTGGTAAAAATGCTTACAGTGAAGCGCAATGGAGAACACAGCACTATATAGATAGAAATGGAGAACTATATCCAACACATGGAGTTGGGCCAGTTGCTATAATGATGGATATCAATAGAGGAAATAGAATGACCAAACTATCCTCAATTGCAAGCAAAGCAAGAGGTTTAACTAAATACATAAAAGAGCATAAAAACGGTGGTGAAAATCATTCTAATGCAAAAGTAAAATTTAAATGTGGCGATATTGTAACTACCCAAATACAATGTGCCAATGGCGAAACTATTTTACTTACACATGATACCAGTTTGCAGCGCCCTTACAATTTAGGTTTTAGAGTGCAAGGCACAGAGGGTATTTGGCAAGATTATGGTTGGGGAGAAAACAATCAAGGTTTTATTTATTTTGAAAAACAAATGAAACATAGCCACCGTTGGGATAGTACAGAAAAGTGGATTACAGAAAACGATCATCCGCTTTGGAAAAAATATGGCCTTATTGCTGAAGGAACAGGGCATGGTGGTATGGATTTTTTTGTTGATCATGCTTTTATAGAATGTATAAAAAGAGTAACCGATTTTCCGATGGATGTATATGATTTTGCAAGTTGGTATGCCATTACACCCCTTAGCGAAAAAAGTATTGCCGAGGGCGGACAAGTACAGAACATCCCTGATTTTACCAGAGGTAAATGGAAAACAAAGAAACCAGTTTTTGCCTTAACAGATGACTATTAATCACTTCAAAATTTCTACCTATTTTCTTAAATAAGTTTGAACAGCACTAAAAAATTATCACTTTCATGAATAGACGAAAATTCTTAAATCTTTCAGCACTAACAGCACCTTTGTTACTATCAAAAAATGCGATAGCCCATTCAGCACAACAAAAAAATAAACCTATAGTAATTAGTACTTGGGATAGTGGAATGCCCGTTAATGCAGCAGCTTGGAAAATTTTAGAAAAGAATGGAAGTGCCCTTGATGCAGTTGAGGCTGGAGCAATACATATAGAAAATGATATTAACTGTTGTGTGGGTTTAGGCGGTTATCCTGATAGAGATGGCATTGTTACGTTAGATGCTTGCATTATGGACCACAACGCTAACTGCGGAGCTGTTGCAGGTATAGAAAGAATTAAACACCCCATTTCGGTTGCAAGAAAAGTAATGGAAAAAACACCGCATGTAATTTTAGTAGGCAATGGTGCCCAACAATTTGCGCTAGAAAATGGCTTTACATTAGAAAGTGCAGCATTATCTACCGATGCAACAAATGCTTATGCCGAGTGGATTAAAAAAAACGAATATAAACCTGTTAGTAATATTGAACGTAAACAAAACGGCCCTTTTGCTCCTAATTTTTTTGAAGATGGAACACCTAATCATGATACGATGGGGTTGATAGCAATGGACATTAAAAATAATTTATCTGGGGCTGTAACTACTAGTGGTATGGCATATAAAGTGCATGGCAGAGTTGGCGATTCGCCAATAATTGGTGCAGGGTTGTTTGTAGACAATGAGTTTGGCGCCGCAACAAGTAGTGGCACAGGCGAAGAAGTAATAAGAATTTGTGGAACCCACTTAGTAGTAGAATTTATGCGACAGGGATACAGCCCAGAGCTGGCTTGTAAAAAAGCAGTTGAACGAATTGTAAAAAGAGATAGAGAAAAAGCAAAAACGTTTCAAGTTGGTTTTTTAGCTATGAATAAAAAAGGACAATTTGGAGCTTATGCCATACAAAAGGGGTTTGTCTTTAGTGTGAAAAGTATTAACGAAAATAAAATATATGATTCTAAATTTTTAATTTAGAAATATTTAAAGAGCAGAAAAATAAAAGTTCATATGAATGAAGAAGTTGTAAAAGCGCCTGCAGCGGTTGGGGTTTTAGAGGTTATTGGTTTTGATATTAACGGTTGTGTTGCAGCACAAAATGCTGGAGCAGATAGAATTGAATTATGTGCTAATCCAATGGAAGGAGGTACTACCCCATCGTACGGATTAATAAAAATGGCTAGAGATATTTTAACTATTGATTTATTCCCTATTATTAGACCAAGAGGTGGAGATTTTTTATATAACGATGCTGAGTTTGATGTAATAAAAGCTGAAATAAAAGTTTGCAAAGTTTTTGGATGTAATGGTGTTGTAATTGGTATACTAAATGTCGATGGTACAGTTGATAAAGAAAGATGCAAACAACTCGTTGATTTAGCGTATCCTTTGCAGGTAACCTTTCACCGAGCATTTGATAGAGTTGTAGATACCTCAAAAGCATTAGAAGATATTATAGAAATTGGATGTACAAGAATACTAACATCTGGCCAAAAACCAACTGCCTTAGAGGGAGTAGATACAATTACAGATTTAATAGTTCAAGCTAAGAATAGAATTATACTTATGCCAGGTAGTGGTGTACGCAGCGATACTATTTTGGCATTAGCACAAAAAACTGGTGCAGTTGAATTTCATACTTCTGCAAGAATTTTTACAGAGAGTAAAATGAACTTTAAGGTAGATGGTATGAATGAAAATTTAAAAACAGTAGCTGTAGATGAAGGTGAAGTTAGAAAAATAAAAACCTTATTATCCTCAATAAATACATAAACTATTTTTATACAATCATAAAAGCTCAACGAAAAAATGCTGGGCTTTTATTTTATGTTATCGTAAAATTATTTCTTTAAACTATTAATAATTACTGCAAAATCTGCTGCAACTAAACTAGCACCTCCTACTAATCCCCCATCAACATCTGGTTGGGCAAAAATATCGCCAGCATTGGTAGCTTTTACACTACCCCCATATAATATTGAAATAGTATTAGCAACATCTAGTCCATAGTTGTTTGCTAAAACGGTACGTATATGTTTATGCATTTGTTGTGCTTGCTCACTACTAGCTGTTTTACCTGTACCTATCGCCCATATTGGTTCGTATGCAATAATAAAATTAGTAATTTGTTCTGCAGTTAAATGAAAAAGACTTTCTTTCAATTGCGTTTCTACAAAACTGTTCTGTGATTCTGCTTCACGAATTTGCAACGGCTCTCCACAACAAAAAATTGGTTTTAAATTATTACTTAAACAACAATTAATTTTTTCTGCAAGCATTGCATTACTTTCATTAAAAAACTCTCTACGTTCGCTATGTCCAATTATTACATATGTTATACCTATGCTAGTAAGCATTTCTACACTTGTTTCGCCAGTGTAAGCCCCGCTTTTTTTGGTATAACAGTTTTGTGCAGATACGTAACAGTTATTTTTTCCAATAAATTTATTATGTATAGCAATTAAGTATGGAAAAGGAACTCCAAAAACAGCTTGTTGATTTTCATTTAAAGAAAACGGGGTTGCTAACAATTCATCTACCAAGGCTTCTGCCTGTTGTAGTGTTAAATTCATTTTCCAATTAGCTGCAGCAATTTGTTTACGCATTGTTAGTTAGTTTAGAAAGTTTAGTTAGGATATAAATTTTTTAATAATTCTCTTTCTTCTTTTGATAAAGTTTCTCCTTTCATTATTTTCCAGTTTTCAATATCGGTAAATGCTTTTGGCAATTCATACCTTTCGCCTTTGCACCCCCAGCTAAAATTAGGAATATATTTTGGTGTTAAACCCTCAGTAAAAATGTTACAACAAGTACCAACAACAGTTCCTGTATTAAAAGATGTATTTATTGCACTCCTGCTATAATCTCCCATTAATAATCCAAATTTATTACCAGCATTTAGTTCTGCATTCGCTAATTGAAGCATAACATCGCTTCCATTATTTTTAACGTTACTCGTACTTGAGCCTGCTCCTAAATTACACCATTTACCAATTATGCTATCGCCCAAATAACCATGATGTGCTTTGTTGCTAAAATTATTAATTATACTGTTTTTAATTTCGCCACCTACAACACAGTTTTTACCAATACTTGTGCCTCCATAAATGGTTGCTCCCATTTTTACAATGCTTCCTTCATTAATAAAAATTGGACCTCTTAAAATTGCACCATCCATTATTTTGCAATTTTTTGCAATATAGATAGGGCCTTCGCTTGCATTTAAAATGCAGTTTTCTAAAATTGCTCCTTCTTCTACAAAAATATTGTACGGATGTATAATTTGGCTGGAGCTGTTGAGTTCTAACGTTGCTTTATTGATTTGTTTTATAGCTACGTCTCTTACAATTGTGGCCGCATTATTTTTTACAACATCTACACAGTTTTTTACCTCTACCAAATAAGGAGACCCTATGCCAAAACTATTTCTTTCGGCAAATGAAAAACAGCCCATTAAAAAATCGCTATCATCATCTACCACTTTGGTAAATGGATAAAAATTAGTGTTATGCATACTCTAAAGTACAACTTAAATAAAAAATCCCCCCGGAAAACCGAAGGGACTTAAAGTATAGCCATGAAAAACAAATTTCGAGAGTAAATGTAAATAACTTACTCCAATTATTTTGCCTTTTTTTCGTAACGTTTTTTAAACTTATCAATACGACCTGCAGTATCTACCAATACATTTTTTCCGGTATAAAATGGATGAGATGTATTTGAAATCTCTAATTTAATTACTGGGTAATCTTTACCATCTTCAAAAGTAACGGTTTCGTTTGATGCAGCAGTTGAGCGACTTAAAAACTGAGTACCATTACTCATATCTTTAAAAACTACTACTCTGTAATTTCCTGGGTGAATGCCTTGTTTCATATAATTTTTATTTTTTATACGGATTTTGCCGTATTTTTTATTATTAAGTGTGCAAAGATATGGATTTTCTATTTTCAATCCAGTGTTTTTGGCAAAAACTTAAAACCAATGAAAAAGTACCCTATTTATTAGAATTAGTTAAATCTTCAAAACTACACGTAAAAGCAGCAAAGCATTAGCTCTTCATATTTACAAATTGCATAGCAATACCTACATTCCAGCTTTTAGTAGCCTGCATAACTTCTTGTAAATCATCTATTTTTTTACCTGTTACACGTATAATATCATCCATAATTGCAGCTTGCACTTTTAGTCCGCTATCTTTTATTAACTTAACAATTTTCTTAGCGTCTTCTTGCTTAATTCCATTACGTACAATAATTTCTTTTTTGGTAATTTTTCCACTAGGGAAGGGTTCTTTGCTTAAATCGTAAATTTCTGCGGCTAATCCTTGTTTCATACTTCGGCTAATAAGTACATCAACAATTTGGTCAATCTTCATTTCGCTATCGGCTTCTAAGGCTACTTTAAAATCTTTTTTATTTAACTCAATTACTACATGGCTTCCCTTAAAATCAAAGCGATTGGTAATTTCTTTACTTACCACATTTATGGCGTTATCTAAGGTTTGTAAATCTACTTTACTGGTAATATCAAATGATGGCATAGCAGTGTTTTTTTTACAAAAGTAGAGTTTTAATGGGGTAATTTATAAAAATGACCTATCGAATACTTTTTTGTGTGCCTTTAATGGTTTACCAAAGCAGCAACTAAAACTTAGGGTTGCAACTTGATTATCTTGTCGTTGACTAAAGCTAGCTCTTGTATTTTGAAAATCTATGTTTCCTTTTGGGCGCATAGTGTTTAATACAGTTTTGCATAGTACATTGTAATAGATTGAACAGCACTATTTATTGATAGGTGGGAAAAAGTAATGGAATTAAATAGAAATTATATATTTGAAGGAGCTTTGGATTTTGAAATACTCCAAAATATGAGTAAAAAACCGACTAAAATTAGTGAAATAGCAATTATTTGAGCTTGCGATAAACTAACCCCTGCAGTATCATAATGATCGTTTACTCTGATTTTTTCGATTAAAAAGCGTTCTGTACCATTTAAAATTAAGTACAAACTAAACATTACGCCAGCTATATTTATTTTTTTGCGTATTGCCCAAAGTATAAAAAAGAAGAAGGTACAAATAATTATTTCGTAAAGTGGAGTTGGAAATACAGGGCTTGGTAAAACTTTATTATGTTCATCCTTATCTCCCTTAATAAAAATACCATCTTTATTTACATTTTTTGGATAAGGGTATGCAAATAACCAGTTAGGTAGAAAAGATGGGCCTTTAAAGTATTTACGAGGCACATCTTGCAATGTGGGGTATGTACGATTGGTTACAAAAAGCTGTTTACCTGTACTATCTGCTACACTACCATTTAAAAAATAGGTTTCGTGCTGTTTTAGTTTATTTTCAAATTCATTAGACGTAGCAGCTATTATTTTTCCATTTTCATTTAAAGCGTAAGCTGAGTTATAAACTCCCCAATCGCCATCGCCTGCTACTTGGCAGCCAATGCGGCCAATGGCATAAGCTATCATTAATGCAGGAGCAGCACTATCTACTAAGTGGATAAGCTTTATTCCTTTTTTATAACCGTACCAACATATTGCTATTGACGCTAAAATTAATCCCCCGTAAAAAGTTAATCCACTTGCAGAAAAAATAGTTCCAATCGGATCTTCAATTAGGCTCTCCATATTTTCAACAGCATCAAAAAGCTTTGCCCCTAGTATTCCAAAAATTAAACCTAATACTATAATATCTCCTACTCTATCGTGTGGCCAAATTCGCACAGTTCTTCTTTCGGGCTGAGCAAGTTTTTGTTTATTAGCATCCCACCATTTTACTCCAGCTAATAAAGCTGCAATTAAAATTCCGCCAACAATATTTCCTTGTTTACTAAAAATATAATCTTGTGCATTTACTTCAATAGGTTTACTAAACAATAAGCCAATTATTTTATAGCCAAAAACAAAACCTACTACTCCATTCAATATTAAATCTTGAATAGATGCAGGTTTACCAACCATTATAACTTCATCCCTAGACGTTAATAATCCTTGCTTTTCTTTACGTTGCAATTCTTTACTTATAACCCATGCAGCTGCAGCAAATGCAAATGCAACCATTAAACCAAACATATTTATAAATTCAAACTTATGCCACTCTACTCCAAACCAGTCTTTTAAAACGTAATATAAATTGGGATACATGTTAATAATTAATTTTAAAATAAATCAGGAATACATTGCAAGTTAATTAATTAAAAATAGTGAAATAAAAATCCCCTTGCAAAAGCAAAGGGATTATACTTACTAACCCATTAAAATAATGGATAATCCACCGGTAACCAGCCGATAAATATCTTAATTACAATATTGTTCAAAAGCTCCAATCAAATTCTCAGCAATCATTTGGGCGCTTCTTCCTTCTATATTATGTCGCTCAATAAAATGCACTACTTCGCCATTTTTAAATAAAGCAATTGATGGCGATGAGGGAGGATAAGGCAATAAATGCTCTCTTAATTTTTTAACCGCATCTACATCAAAGCCTGCAAAACTAGTTGCTAATTGTGTAGGCTTTATTGCACTATTATGAACAGCCATTAAAACCCCAGGCCTAGCAGTACCTGCACTACAACCACAAACCGAGTTAATAACTACTAAAGTGGTTCCTTCAATGGCTAATTTATCTTCTACATCACTCGGAGTTAACATTTCTGCAAAGCCATTTTCAGTTAGCTCTTCCTTCATTGGTAATACAATTTCTTCAGGATACATATTCGCTTGAATTTTTATTAAGGAACAAAATTACAAGGTTTATTCATTCATTCAAACATCTGTTTTAATAATTTCGGTTTTGGTAAATATCAATTTTAGTGCCTTTTTGACACTTTTAAATTAAATTAGCGTCACTATGGCATAAATTAGTTTAAAAAAATGAAATTTTAACAACTAAAAGTGGCTGGAATACTATTTGCAAATGATAAGTAAATTATTAAACACAAAAAATTATAACTATGACACTCGTAAAAACACAACACCCATTTGCAAAATCATTTGATGGTTTAATGAACGAAATTTTAAATGAATTGCCAACATCTTTTGGTAAAGCTATTAGAGAAGATGTATTACATTTTCCACCAGTGAATATTTTAGAAAAAACAAATAGCTACCACATTCAATTAAATGCACCTGGTTTTGATAAGGCAGATTTTTCTGTAAAATTAGATGCAAATATTTTAACTATAAGTGGCGATAAAAGAGAAGAAGTGAAAGATGAAACGGCAAAAAGTATAAGAAAAGAATTTACCCTAAAAACATTTAAACGCAGTTTTACAGTTGATGAAAAAATTGACTCAACAAATATTGCGGCTAAATACGAAAACGGAATTTTAACCGTTGAGCTTCCTAAAAAAGAAGAAGCAAAAATTGCGGCTAAAGAAATTATAATTCAATAAGAATTTTAGTTTTGGTTTAAAAAATACAGTTGGTTTAAAAAAATCCCCTCTAGTCTTAGCGGGGATTATTTTTTTAGTCACAATTACTTGTTCGCCGAGTATCCAAAATATATTGAATTTTCCACTCTCTATCTAGCTTTACTAATTGAAAAGAATTTACGCCGCAGCTATAAAATTTACCATCAAAGTACAATTTAAAAGGGGTCCACACAGCAGCCATTGATCCATCTATTTTTAAATCTTTAAATACAATTTGCTCATCGGCAACCATTCCTTTGGGAATACTTACAATTGCTTTACAAAAATCGCTTACACTCTCTTTTGTTAAGCCCATTTTACCATCTTTTTGTCGTACAAAGGTTTGCAAAATTGCCCCTTCGGTAAAACATGTTTTTATAAGATTGGTGTCACCATTATTCATTCCTACAAAAGTTTTATTAATAATAGCTTTAATCGAGTCTTCGGCTGTTTGGCCTTTTACTGCTACTGTAAGTGCAGTTAAAGCAACTATAATAATAAACGTGTTAAACTTATTTAGCATTTTTTGGTATTTTATTGAAGTATAAATATAAAAACCTTAGCATACGCCTCCAATAAATTTATATAAGTGGTATTTTATTATAGCAGTAATAGCTTTACTAATAGTAACTTGTAGTATTAAACAGCGTACAAAAAACTAGTACAAAAAACTAAGCAGGTATAAGATTTTTCTCCAAAACCATAAATTCTAGTTTTTGCAAATGCTTGCCAGTTTCGTCATCTTCAAT
>Ga0209550_10001071_pt1 | contig 26362 bp, 16 predicted proteins | sample LauGreSuBDMM15SN_2_FD_187567 | JGI IMG/M metagenome (GOLD analysis project Ga0209550, IMG submission 187567) | Freshwater lake microbial communities from Lake Michigan, USA - Su13.BD.MM15.SN (SPAdes) (version 5) | ecosystem: Environmental > Aquatic > Freshwater > Lake | place: Lake Michigan... | reverse complement strand
CAGCAGCCGAAGGCATCTGATTCGACGGCTGGAAAGCTCGCTGGTCAATCATCTAGTTTGACCTCCTATCAGCGCGAGCAGGTGGAGGCAATTGCACGAGAGGAGGCCGCCGCCACCCCCACGACGCAGCACGACGACGCAGCACAGGCAGAGATTTCAGAGGAGAAGGCAGCGCGGCGAGCGGCAATGACAGCGAAGATCGCAGAGAAGTACGCGGCCGCCAAAGCGGCGAGTGAGGCCGCGGTCGCGTTGGCGAATGCTCAGGCTGCGGCCGCGCCCGTGAACCGAAAGATGTTTGCTAGGGGCGCTGCTGTCCTCTACGACAACCCGAAGAATGGGAAGCTCGAGTTGGCGCACGTGACTGAGCTCCACAGGGATCCTGAGGGTGAGATCGAGTACTATACCATCGAGACCAACAACGGCGATGAACGCCAAGTCGATGGCGAGCGTCTGTCGGCCTCGTCTTGGAGCGAACCGAGGGTCTATGACGATGAGGAGCCTGTGCAGGCGCCCATGATCCACGTGCACCCGTATGCGCCCCCTGGCCCTCGTATTGGGATGGGCCACCGAAACTGGCTCGGCAAGCTCAACCACCACGGCCCCAAGCTCGTGTTCGTTCCTCCGCTGGACTTGACCGTGCGTGGCATTGGTGGCAACGGCAAAGCGATGGCGACCATGGGGTACGCAAAGTGGAATAAGATGATGGGGAAGAAGTGAAGACTCGCTCATGGCGTCTGGACTGGTTGAGAGGTGCATGCCAGCATGGGGCCATGATCAGAACCTCAGGAGATCGAAGATGCGATTCGGTTATTCTTCCCTTCAGAAGTTCACAATGGAAATTATTTGGAGGGTTGGCTCGCTCTTGGTCGTTGAGGTGTGGTGCTTAGCACGCACGTGCTGTACAAGAGATGTCTGTGGTGCGCGGGGGAGAGTAACTCACTGTAACTCATTCTTCGAAACTCTGGATGAGTCGGTGTGAATGGGCTGTGAAAGAACGAGAGCACCCCTACAGTACGAGGTTTTTCAAGTCGGCCGTGCCGCTGGCGAGAGATGCCCGACCTCGTGGACTCGTCGGTCGAGCAGCGATGCGCGCGCATCCGCGGGCGCATGGTCTGGATCCTTTCGCAGCTCGAGAGCGATGTGGGCGGCAACATTCTCACCGATGCCGACTCCAAGTCGGGCAGCTCCGGGGAGCAGCTGCGCGCACAGCAGCAGGCACACGAGCGCGAGCTCGAGGAGGAGCTCGAGCGGCAGGCGGCGCGGCTTCGCGCCGCGCACGACGCAGAGCTTGCCGAGCTGCGCGAGCGCCTTGCAGCACAGCATGCAAGCGAGCTGGGCACCATGCGCAAAGAGCTGGCAACGGCCAAGGAGGCAGCACGCGCGGCCGGTGCGAGCGGGCAGGGCGCCACGCGCGAGGCTCAGCAGCAGCAGCAGCGCGTGGCGGCCCTCGAGGCGTGCCTCAGGCAGAGCGGGCCGCTGCTCTCGCAGGCGGCCGTCGCTCTGCCACCCTCCGATCCGCTGGCAGCCCAGCTGACGGCCGCGATGAGGTCCTTCGAGACCCTCCTGCCGGGCAGCGCTCCCAAGGCCACTGCTGCCGCCGCCGCCTCGCCTGCGCTCGCCGCGCGTCCTTCCGTCACCACCACGCCCGCGACGCAGGCGGCCGCACCAGCTCCGCCACCCAAGCCGAAATCCTCCTTTGGCAAGCAGAGCCTCGACGATGCGCCCGAGCCGGCAGAGAAGGCAGCGGCCGAGAAGGCGGCGGCCGAGAAGGCGGCGGCCGAGAAGGCGGCTGCGGCTGTGGCTGAGAAGGCTGCGGCCGAGAAGGCGGCTGCGGCTGAGAAGGCTGCGGCCGAGAAGAAGGCGGCGGCCGAGAAGAAGGCGGCGGCCGAGAAGGCAGCGGCGGCCGAGAAGGCAGCAGCGGCTGAGAAGGCGGCGGCAGCCGATAAAGCTGCTGCCGAGAAGAAGGCGGCGGCCGAGAAGGCGGCCGCGGCAGAGAAGGCGGCGGCTGAGAAGGCGGCGACCGAAAAGAAGGCGGCGGCCGAGAAGGCAGCCGCGGCCGAGAAGGCAGCAGCGGCTGAGAAGGCGGCAGCTGTCAAGCCCGCTGCCAAAGCCGGCTCGGGACCTGGCAAGCAGCCATCGCCGCGGGGCCCGTGCCTGTGCCCGTTCGAGTTCGGGTACACGCACCCGGGCGGCTCGAAGCCGCTCGACGCCAAGAACCAGGACACTTACTTCTCCTTCCAAGTGGATGCACACAACTGCTGCTGGGGCGTGCTCGACGGGCATGGCAGCGACAACGGCAGGTTGGCGGCCGACGTGGCGGCGGATGTGATCAAGGAGTACGTCCATGCCAACTTCGATCGTTTGCGAACGGAGCCCGAGACCGTGTTCACAACGGCCTTCGAGATGGCGCACGAGAAGTGCCGGCAGGCCCTGCTTGCGGTAGACACAGAAAACTATCGGCTCGTCGGGAATGTGCCCGTCGATGAGTACGAGCCGGGCATGCTCGAATCCGTCGACGGCGGCACGACGGCGACGATCATCGCGCTTCTCGACGGCGCGACGCTCGTGATGGCGCAGGTGGGCGACAGCTCGGCGCTGCTGGGCGGCACGATCCGCGGCGACGAGGGCGACGATGAGGTAGCCTTCGAGGAGCTCATGGAGGAGCATTCAGCGACCAATGTGAAGGAGTATGTGCGAGTGAAGGAGAGTGGGCCACGCGGCCAGGCGCTCAACTTCGTGTACGACGTGCACGACCTCATCGAGAAAGGCAAGCTGGACCAGTGTGCGATCTTCAAAAAGTCCAACGGCCAATTCGAGATGGACGTGCGTTCCAAACGACTGGCTGAAGTGCACGGCACGCCTGCCAAGAACGCGCGCGGCGACCTGCCCGCCATCTTGCTGACGCCCGAGAACGACGAGACGCCGTTTGAGTCGATGGAGCCGCAGTCGCTCGCGATGACGCGCTCGCTCGGCGACTTTTACATGCACACCTTTGGGGTCACTTGGAAGCCCGAGGTGATCTCGGTCGATCTGGCCGAGCAGTGCGGCGAGCTCGACCACCTAACGCTCATCCTTTGTTCGGATGGCATCTGGGACCTGTGGGAGTATGAGCAGGTATTCCAGGCCATCGTCTCCGCTCCCAAGAATGGCCAGCAATCTTTCGAGACGGCACGCAAGTTTTTCGAGGCCAGCATCGTCAAGGGCACCGAGATGTTCGAGGACACGGCCGACAACATGACTGGCATCGTCGTGTACCTCCACCCCAAGGGCATCAAAGCCCCCGACCCCTCCACGGTTGGCTCCACGAAGCCGCTGCGGACGGATAGGCAAGGTGTCCCACTCGAGCCACCGGAGCCACCGAAGCCCGAGCCCAAGAAGCCCCCTGCGAAGGCGGCCCGTGGCGACTTCTCCGTCTGAGGTACGAATAGGGGCGCTTGCGGCGCGTCGACTCGACCCATCCAGGACCGCGAGTGCGTGGCTCGCTGTGCTCTCATTAGTGATGTGCCAAGGACACACGACACAGTTGAACCGCGCGTGCAGGACGTGCACCGCACGAGAATGAACGACAGAACCGGCGTGCGGGTATGTGGGTATTGCTCGCGCTTTTTGTTGTTGTATGTTGACCCGCGCTTCCTCAGGTCACGATAGCGGTATCAGAAGCTCGCGTGCGTATTTGTAAACGTAACGTTTCCAGGTTGACAACAGTCACGACAAAAGTCCGCTGAGCCGACACAGGACCTGTGGTCGTGCGTCTTGCCGAGATGGCAGTTTAACGTGATCGTGAAGCGCCGGTGTCCGCTGAGCCCCACGAAACTTGCCGTTTTAGGCTATGATTAGACATCAGTCATCACGAAGTGGCGCCTTATTACTTGACAACCCCTTGCGTTGCGCGGGACGACTCCGTCCCGCCGCAGTGCAGCCGAAAGATGCTTCGCTTCGCCTCTAAATCAGCCGCCGCGATCGGAGTCGGCCTCGGCGTTCAAGCCGCACTCCGGCCGAAGCCCAATTTAGACGACTCAAAGGCCGAGGATGTGGACGCCTTGATCATTGGCGGCGGCATCATGGGAGCCACTGTCGCGCTTATGATCAAGCTACTGCAGCCCGACTGGAAGGTTAAGCTCGTTGAGCAGCATAACAGAGTAGGACTGGAGGCGTCTAACGAGTGGCACAACGCTGGGACGGGTCACGCGGCGCTGTGCGAGCCAAACTACACACCATACTCCAAGGATGGCAAGACGGTGGAGATCGACAAGGCCGTCGCGACGAACAACAAATTCATGACGTCGCTTGCCTTCTGGTCCTTCCTCGTGGAGAAGAGCATCTTGCCCGACGCGACCTTCATCCAGCCTGCGCCGCACATTCTTTTCGTCCATGGCGAGGAGAAGCGCGAGTGGCTCAAGCGGCGCGTCGAGAAGCTCTCGAAGCTGCCGGCCTTTGCGGCGACCGAGTATTCGGAAGACTACGACACGATCCAAAAGTGGTCGGGGCTGCTGTGTAACGGCCGGCCTCGGTCCGGCGGCGAGGTTATCGCCGCCTCGCGCCACCCTGATGGCACGGAGGTGAACTATGGGCTGTTGACTCGCCATCTCGTCCAGAGCTTCGGCGAGCTGGGAGGCGACGTGCAGCTGCTCTCGACGGTGACAGCGCTGCGCCAGCAGGCCGACAAGCGCTGGCTCGTGGCCGTGCACAAGGCCGACCTCACTGACAGTAACCAGGTGGTGAGGGCCAGGTTCGTCTTCGCGGGCGGAGGTGGCGGTTCACTCAGCCTGCTGCAGATGGCGGGAATCCCCGAGATTCAAGGGTACGGAGGCATGCCGGTGAGTGGCAAGTTCTTGGTGTGCCAGAAGCTTGATGTCGTCGAGCAGAACCTGAACAAGGTGTACGGGCCGGCCGCGGTGAGCGCGCCACCGATGAGCGTGCCGCACATCGACTTCCGGTCGCTGTATGGCAAAGACGTGATCTTCTTCGGACCGTTTGCAGGCTTCAGCCCGATGCTCTTCAAGGTGTCTGGCACTCCGCTGGATTGGCTCGCGACGATCAACTGGCACAATGTGCTCCCAATGGCGAAGATGGCGATGAGCAACCTGCCGCTCGTCAAGTACCTAATAAAGGAGATTTTCGCATCAAAGGGGGCTCAGCTCGAGGCACTGCGCGAGTTTTACCCGGCTGCGAAGCCTGAGGACTGGACAATGGTGTGGGCCGGCCAGCGCATCCAAATCGTCAACCCCAAGGGAGAGCTGCAATTCGGTGATGACTCGCCCCTGGGTGCCGCTGAGTGCCACTGGGGATCAACCCCAAAGGAAAGCTGCAATTCTTTGCCGCTTGGACGCTGAGTGAGTGAGTAGTGCCGCTGACTGAAGGTCTCCCTCGTTACTGTAGGTACCGAGGTCCTCTCGTCGAAGGATGGCACGCTCGTCGGGCTGCTCGGGGCGTCACCGGGTGCGAGCGTCTCGCCTCAGATTGCTCTCGAGGTGATCAACAAGTTCGACAAGGGCGCGAATAGCGCGTTCCAATGGCACCTGGCGCTCTCTAAATGGATCCCATGCTACGGGCGAGACGTGAACAAGGAGCCTGGCCTGTACGACCAGATCATGAGCAAGGCGCGCAAAGTGTTGCTAGCGGGGAACACCGCCGGGTATCGCTCGTCCCGCGTAAACACGGCTCATTTGTTTGACTTGATCGACTTGGACCACGATGGAACGCTCACCATGAAGGAAGTCTCCAAGTACTTGCTCGGTCAGGGGATGGCGAAGGAACAGATCCAGGCGCTCGTGAACGCGCTCGACACCGATAAGTCTGGGACCATCAGCCGCCAAGAGTTTGACGAAGGCTTTGGCAAGGTGGTTAGCAGCCTCCTGCCGAAGTCTGACTAAGACGCACCCGCTGTGGGTCCTGTCTAGCGTCGTCGTCGTGATTCTGTATTTCATATTTCGGGCAAGCAAGCCTGATCGACTGGGACGGGCTCTAGACTCTGTCAGTCGTACCACATCGTGCCGTGCCCCTGCAGACGGGCCGCGCATGAGGCGGCGGTCGCGGTACCCGCAAATAGGCACGAAAGGGGGCCGCCATATATGTCGTGTGTTGTGAGCGGGCCCCGGCCTCGAGCCTGTGAGAATTTTGTTGTTGTTAAGACCAGTCCCGAGTCCGCTGTGCGCTCCCGGAACGCCACTCAAGCCAAGCCACACCGCCAGCCCCGACCGCACATTTAGTCACCATACGCGTGCTCAGCCCTGCATACCCTATCGATCACTCTCCGCCCTGAGGCTGCGCAGCCGCCGCAATGCTGGGCTGATGGCCTGCCGCCCGCGCCTTAGCGCAGCCCCGACCCTCAATAATAGAGCACTGGGCTGCTGAGCACCGCAAAGCCCGCGCACACGCCCCCCTCATCGACACCTTCGAGCTTGACGCGGAGGAGATGGCCAGCGGAACGGTTGGCGAGCACACGCTTGCCATCCGAGAGGATCACGCCATAGACGCCGAGCTCGCACGTGGCGGCGCCGCCGTCGAGTATCCCCTCGCGCATGAGCGGCATCTGGTGCGAGGGCGGCCGAATGCGCTCCATGAGGATGTACGAAGAGCGCTCCTCGGGCGACATGGTGCGCAGCGCCTGAGCGAGCTCGGCGAAGTAAAAATTGTTGCCGCCACCCTCTCGCTGCGGTTTGAGTACGAAGCCCTCGGGCTGTGCGATGGCCGCTTGCACGATGGCGTCGACGGCGGCCCCGCCATCGGCCTCGAGGCCGTACAGCTTGGCGAAACACGTGCGGAGCAGTGCGGCGTCGGCGGCGGGTAAGAAGCGCTCGACCTCGCCAGGTTGCGCGAGTACCTGCTGCACCTTCTTCGTGCCAGCCAGTTGCTGGTGCACCGACGGGCACTTGACGCACAGCGAACGCTCGAGCGTCTCGCGTGCCGCCCAGTCGGCCTCGCCCGTGTAGTCGCCCGGCGCGTAGCCCGCGCGGAAGTAGGCGACACTCACCTCGACGAGGCCGCCCAGTGGCGCAGCAACTGTGAGCCGCCGGCTGTCAGCACTCAGCACGCCCGTCGCGTGCACCTGTGCGAGAGGCCATCAGACGCTTTCAGAGGCCATCGGAGGCCATCGAAGGTCATCAGAGGCAATCAGAGGTCATCAGCACGCCTGTCGCGCGCACCTGCGCGAGAGGCATCCGAAGCATAGGCACGCGATGTTCTCGCCATAGCTGCTCCTCGAGGCCGCGTTGATCGATCACGTTGCTCTCGGTGGTCGCGACGATCATGAGCACAACTAGGCGCGGGGCTGGCGTGCCCGCGGCCGACACGAGCGACGCGTACTCATCGTGCGCTTGCGCGAGCGCCGCCGCCACCTCTCGGACAGAGGCGTTGCTCGGCAGCGCCGCCTCGACCTCCGCGGCCGACGTGGCGTTCATCGCCGCGGATAGGCCGGGCCGCCCACGCACGACCTCCGCGTGTGCCGTGTCTGTGAGTGCAAGGTCGACCGCGAGGCGAGCGACAGTGTGCCGATGCAGCTCACACATCTTTGCAGAGAGCGACGGGAACGAAACCGAGATTGTGTTGAGCTCCACCTGCAAGATGCGCGGCGTCGCGTTCGCGCTGGGTTGTTCGATCATATAGTCGGAGCGGTTGATACTGAGCTGAAGCGGCTGCACGACGCCCTCCGCCGTCACGCGCTCCGCGATCTCAAGCAGCCGCCGTGTGAACTCATCGTGCTCGACGGTTGTGCGCACCACACGAAAGAGCCAGTTCGTGTCGCGCGCGCACTGGTCGACCAGCATGTTGAAAGGCTTCGAGAGCGAGATCGCCTGGGTGAATAGCGATGCCGGGAATGGGTATGGCAGCAGCGAGCATGGCGCGTGCTTAAAGGGGCCCTGCGCGCCGAGCAGCGCGCCGTGGCAGGCCGCGAAATGCAGCGTGTGTTCGCGGAGGGCCTCGCACACGGCGGCTGGAAGCGACGCGACCGACATTTTGCGCTGCCGCTTGCCTTGTTGCGCGTCATTTGAGCCAAGGACATCCGCCATGGAACTCGGTCTTCTGGAACTCGCGTCGATCGTCGCAGGGGCTGGGAGCTCGTCGGTAGTCCTCGGAGGCTCTGAACTCGTTGCTGCTTCTGTGAAGGGTGAAATGAAGTTTTTGATGGATAAGCAGAGATCTGACTAGAAATAGAGCCTGACTAGACCCCCGTCAAGTCCGTCGCCCACTCATAAGCGGCGTGCACTAGAATAAGTGGCAAGACAATCACCAACGTTACGTGAGAGCGTCATCAGCGATTCCCTCTGCTCTAGTCTGAGGGTGCACCGGACTCCGTGGACTACTCTGATTTGTCTGTCGGCTCTTCTTCCTCGTTCCGAACGAAGCGCCCCGGAAGCCGCGTCGCCTTGAAGTCGGCGATCACCATCACGGGGAAAATGGCATTGTACGAGCGGATGATGCCCTCGAGCGTGAACTGCAGCTTGTCATTCACCTTGAGAGCCGCGCCCGCCATGTAGTAGTCGCGCCCGGTGAGCAGCCCGAGCGGCGTCGAGCGGATGACCTCGATGATGCCGTCCTTGAGCGCCCACCTGCCGCCCGTGCCAAAGCCACCCGCGGAGCCGCCCCAGACGACGGAACCGTCGGAGAGCAGCGTAAACTCCTGCTGCTGCATGCCGCCCTTGAGCCAGCTGTCCTCACGCGGCGTGGCCGCGATCGACCATTTGGTGTTGACGAGGTCCTGCATAGTCAATTGTTGCTCGGGTGGCTCCTGTGGCTGTGCGAGGGCCGATTGTTCGGCCGCCTCTGAGGGGGCTGGATCGTCGAACCATGCTGGCAGCTCGTATTCAGACGCCACCTCGGGTTGCGGCGTGGTCTCCTGCAACCGGAGATCGCGCGTTCGCGGAGCGGCAGCAGCGATGCGGCAGACGAGGCTGTGCGTGGCGCAGCCGACCGACAGCGCGGAGGCCGTCGCCGCGCACGCCACCATGAGGCCGACCACGAGCCGTCGGTGCGCCGATGACATCTTCCTGGGTCTCGATCTCGAGAATGTTTGATCGAGGTGTGAATTTGAGCTGAGCTCGTGTGATAAAAAAAGATGCAATCCTAATTTTATTACGAAGGGAGCTTGGCGTGGGGCTAAAACCACATGGCTTAGGGACCTACGTTCGAGTATACCTGAGGAGACCTCGAGACAGCCTGGACGTGCAGCCTGGACGATCGACAGTTCTCGATCGACAGTTCAGAGCGATCGAACGGATGATCACGGAGGCGTGTTCAGCTGATAAGCTTGGCTGAAGCGGACTGCTGGTAGAGGGATCCCCCTGGCTTCTCTGCTGCCATGATGCAATCCATCGCACACGCGTGGAGGTCGCGGATCACTTGGTCGTGCACCGGAAATTTTCCGCTTTCCAATTTGGAGAAGACTTGCACTGGGCCGTAACGGGTGTTCGGCATTGGACCGAGCAACGTCACGCTGACTTCAAAAGCGCCAGAGCGAGGCTGCCTTGCAGCGGAGGCCACCACCGACGGTTTTCTGGAAAATCTTTCTGCCGGCGCGTTGATCAACTTGTGAGGCCTGTCGAGGATGCCCCGTCCCCCGCCCGAGTGCCATTGCTTGCTATGCTCACCGAGTTGCTTCTGGTTCTGCTTCGCCGATCGTAAGGTTCCGACGAGTACGACGGATTTGGGGAGTGATAGGCTGACGCCCTTTGATGGGGCGTGCGCCTCAACTGGTTGCTCGTCAGTCTGATCTCGACCACTGGGCACTGTCTCGAAATTGACGGCGATCGTTGCCGATGGCAAGGCAGCCTGGACGAGCTCCTTGAGATGCTCGAAATGATCGACATACGTATGACTGAAAAATCGATTCAATCCGTGGAGCGATGGCCTCATCTCCGTGCAGTATTCGATGTGCACGACAAACTGATGATGTGCGGGCGATGGCACTGGACTCAGCGTGCCTAATACTTCCCAGGCAGCCTTCCAGCTCGCTTTTCGTGACCCTAGCGCCCCTTCCTGCTCTGAGGCTTCCGTCTCGGCGCCAGGGTTGCCACTGGCATCCATCCCGTGTTCGACGAGTGGTCGTGGGCCGCTTCCGGCTGGCAACAAACGCTTTAGATGCTCGGAAACAAGCTGTTGCACGCGGCTTCGCATCTGCGGCGCGAGCGCGCTGTGATAAGGCCATCGACCCTCGGCGAGCTTAGAAAAGATGGTCAGCGGTCCGTAGCAGTGCTGCACCTCTCCTGACGAACGCAGCAGGATGGCCACCTCAAATGAGCCCAGACGTGGAGTGAATGCAGCAGCAGCAGCAGCAGAGTCTGTGTGGATTCCAAGGCTTCCTCTTCGGATGAGGTTTGCCGACGCGGGACGGACAGTGCCAGCAGCGGAGAGCGATCCAGTGCCAAAAGCATGCTGCTGGGGCTGCAAGTCAAAGGCAATGAGCCCCGGCTCGTTGACCACGAAGTGCACCTTCGAGGTATCGCCTCCAAGCATTTCCTCGACCAGCGCCTTGAGCTTCGTGCAATGGTCGACGTACGCCTGACTGCTACCCATCAGCGACCCATTACGCGAAGGGCGGCGCGCCACGCAGTACTCGATACCGATTTCCAGTACACAATCGTCGGGAAGAGGCTTGATGACAACTGCTTCCGTTCTGACAAAGAATTTGGAGTGTTTTGTGAGAGAATCCTGCCCATCGCTGGAGTGCGTGGTTGATAAAGCGTCTGACCTAGCGTCCTCTGCGTCGCGCTGGCTTGACCGAGAGACCATGAAGAGACGCTCACGCAATTTGTCTTTCTGACTCTGGTGGTGCTTGTTCAGTCGGCGCAATCCCGACTGCCACACGCTTTCGGAGCTGATTCGAAAGCAACCTCCTCGCCGTATGCTGACGTAGCCACGAAGCATGCCCGCCCACTCGCGCACGATGTTGAGAGCGTTTGCAAGCTCGGCAACCCTCAGTCGCTCGTCAATTTGTTCGACAAATGCGCGAAGCTCGCGGCGCTCTAGTATGACCACCACACCTTTGTCGTTGCGGTGCGAAAGCATCGAGTCTGGGGCTAGCAGCACTTGCTGCTTGAGGCGCAGGGCTTCGAGAACTTGCGCACAACTCCTGCTGACGTGTGACTGCATCGATGCCACAATGGAGATGGCTTCCATGTGGTGCCGCGTCGTAAATTCGAACTTCACACTATCCCTCACGTCAGGGTCGATGAGTGAGAGCTGCTGGCCATCCGCGCGGTAGCGACGCTCGGCAACTTCTTTTGCATGCTGGCTATCGGTAGCCAACCGCATTTGCAGCTGCTTTGCTGCCATATTTTGTGCCCCGGCCATCAGCGTCGACGCCAACTCGTGCAGATCTGCATCCGGTATCGAGGTGGAGTTGAACTGCCGCAGCTTGTGCAGCACTGCATCACGATCAATGCCCGGTGGCCCGTCGCCATTCGTGCGAGCACAGTTGAGAATGCGCGTGGGGTCAGCGAGGATCCACTCACGCATGCGTTGCACTTCCACGCTGCGCTTTCGCAAGCTGAGCAGGTGTGCATCCCATCTCTCGAGGTCCGCTTTTCCCTGGAGGCACTGCACTGTCAGCGAATCTAGACGGTGCATGGCGGACATGAGGAGCTGCCCTCCAAGGGTTGCTGCCTTTTCAACGGTCAGCTCGAGGCTAGGTGTATACTGCATCGAAGACAGCGGCGGGGGTGAAGGCGGGGGTGAAGGTGGCATCTCTCGCAAGGGTGGGGCAATGCCAACCTCTTCCGCTGCCGTTGCAAGCTGCTGTTGAATCTGGTCCGTAGACTCTAAGGCGATGGCATCCCTGATTTGAGCAGAAGAAAGCTGGATATTAATGATCTCTTCCATAGGCACTCGTCGGCCGACGAGTGTAACGACTTCCTTTCTTGGTGGGCGAATGTCCTGGTCCGCGATCGTCCTGCTTGACGCCGACAATCCTGCTGACGCCAGTAGACCGACATTGCGAGTGTCTTTCTTGACGCCGAGGAATCGCTCCAACTCTTCGGCGCTTGGCGCTCGCCGAGCCATCGCCGCTTCTGTTCGATTGTCATTCAACTCATACTCGCCGGCATCTAGGTGTAATCCATTAAAGTAACTTGTGATGGGCTCCAACATCCTTCTCTGCTCGTGCCTGATGGAGCGCAATATTCTCGTTTTGTGCCGAGACACAAAGCCACGCGAGTATCTCTGAAGTTGCTTCGCCGCGCGCAGCTTTGGGAATGGCTCGGCGGTGGCACAGATCATCTTGCGGAGATCATCGATAGTGATGGCGCCCTTTTGTACCTTTGAGTACAGGTTGGGAGGTAGTAGAGGCTCGGCGGGCCAACCGTGCGGCTCCGACAACCATTCGACCTTGAGGCGCTCTTGAAGATCTTGAAGATCGTCATTGTCCTCAGCCTCGGCTTCCTCGTCAGCGAGCCCAAAGTATTTTGGCGTTAGGGTTACCCTACCAACAGTCGTTGGAGAGTGGTCTTGTCTACGCGCAGAGGGTTTGGGCGTTAGGGAGACACGATCTGTTCTTTCTTCAGAGGGATTCGTAGCGGGTCGGCTGCGAGGCGACTTGGCATCGGAGTACGTGCCGGTCTTCGCGCTCTCAGAGTCGGCAGGGCTTGCTAGGCTGCCACGGAGTCCACTCAGGATATCCATGATTTGTGACAACAAGCCAGTTCCAGCAGCCTTTTCCTTGGCCTCTACCGCGGCCTGCGTCAGATGATTCACTTGCTGCACCGAGTCAGGTTTCTCGCGCGAAGCTTGTGAGTCAGGGGCACGCTGTTGGATGGACGGTGGCAGGGACGCGCTGACCGGCTTGGGCCTGACCGGCTCGCGCCTGACTGGCTCACGCAATCCCAGCAATCCCAGCTCCAGCGTCAAGTCTGTGGCATTAGACTTGAGAAGCGCCAGAATGCTAGGATCTCGCTCCTCTAGCCATCGTTGTTCGATGGCCACTTCGAGCCGCTGCCGCATTCCACGCAAGGAGGCACTTCGCCAACTGAAGGATTCAGCTGTTACGTCTTCAGCGTGGCGTAGAGCATGGGCAACCCGGAGAGCGCTCATCAATGCAGCCTCGCGTACATGCGCCGAGGAACCTCTTTGCTTCAACAGGACAGCCGTCAGGTCTTCGGGAATGATGCTCGGAGGCAGGAACGACTCAAGCACATATCTTGTATCATCTTCCCACGCCTGTTTCGCCTCTTTGCTGTCTGTGGACGCCGTCATCGATGCAGGCATCTGGGCAACGTGAATGTCAACGCGCGCCTTCATACTTGCGACCTCATCTTCATTCACCTCAGCGAGCCATCGATTCATCCGCTCCTTGAGACCGAGGTCTGCCTCGAGGAGCTTAGCGAAGCTCGAGTCCACCTCTGCTCTGCTCCCAGCGGCGGCCAGTGGCATTTGCCTGAGCACAAACTCAGCAGCTTCGGCGCTCACGAAGCAAGCCTGGAAGGTCACCTCCAGCTCGTGTCTCGTCGATGCCAACGTAGGAGCGAGCTCCTCATATGACTGACGGCTGACAGACAAGAATGCGGACAGCACCTGCTGACTCATCTTCACACTAATATCCAAGCTTGCAGTGCATGTCTCGAGCGTTCTCTGGTCCGATTCTCGCCTTGTTCGGTTGCCAGATGCATGAAGCAGAGGCTCCCCAATCGAGAAGACCGGGGCTGGCGACTTGGTGGTGGACAGGAGAGACTGCTGAATGACAACAACAGTGGCACTAAGAGCTGTGAGCTTCTCTATCAAAGCTGCCCTATGTTCATGCCCAAGTGGCTCCAATGATCGTGCCACCTGGTCACGACACAGCTCGTAAGCTTCACGCGTGCTTGCAAGCTGTTGTCCCAAAACTTCATGCACCGCCGCCGCAGCTGTTTGCGCTCGCATGCTGTGGCTCTCTAGGCAATAGCATACTCTAGCTGCAGCCCCTTCCAGGGTGCGATGCACAGGCTGACGTCGTTGCCAAAAGAGACTCGCCATCTCGGGTCCGAGCGAGTATTCATGGCTGAGTTGTGAGCCTTCGTTTGACTTGGCGTACAGACCGAAGGGAACCACCTCAAGAGCTTCCCAGAAGTGCGAGTGCAACGTCTGCCGCCACCGTGCGATAGTGGACTGCCATGAGTCCGTCGTGTCCATAACGCTGTTCGTGCGCATCAACGCTCGTACAGCGTCAAGGATGACGTTGGCATCTCGCCCATTTGCAGCGTACTCCCCCAAGTCTTGTAGTCCTGCTAAGGGCCTTGAATACCTAGCCAGTTCTGCCCATCTCTCTGGAGTCAGCTGTGATGCACCGCGCATCATCTGAAGCTGCAAGGATCGGCGAGTTTTCTCGTCCTCTGAGCCCAGCGGTTCAATGTCACGCATTGGAGGTATTAAAACCAGCACTGTGCTGCGCGCCAAGGCAGGACGTAACTGACTCATCTGCCATCGAATGTGGCGGCAGTGCATCTTGAGGGCGCCGACCAATTGTCCAACGGCCTCATGCCTTACGCGCGCCTGATGCTGCGTCCATTCAGCCACCTCCGATGCCAAAGTCGTCTCGTGCTCCTGCAGCAGGGCACGCGCCGCAGCCGGATGAGCCGCCTGCTCCTCGTCAAGGGCGGTGACGCAACTTTGGTCCAGCACTTCGCCATAAACCTTGAGGAGCCGCGCCTGATGCACAGCCTCCAAGTCGCTGCTCTCTTTCGCTTGACGCTCGTACAGCCATGCAAAGTGCTCTCGCCACTCCTTGAGCTGCTCCTCCTCGAGCCGTTGAATGCTGGTGTCCCACAGATGTCCGTTCGCGGCCTCCCATGTAGCTTGGCGATATGCATCGATAGTGGCATCCAGCTGCGAGATATCATGCTTTGGACCAGCCGAAACAGGGAGCCAAGCTTCATGCAGCCTGCCAGCCTCGTACGCCACGCTCTTGGGCATCCGGAACAGTCCATACAAGTTTTTCAAGCGCAATACCGCCCCATGCGATACATCGGGGTGCATAGACGCGCTCGGAATAGACGACGTTTGGGGCGAGGCTAATGATTGGTGAGTATCGTCTGAGGCAGGTAACCCATCAGGAACTTCACAACTGTTGCCGCGGTTGCATTCCTCGTCGATCCGCCCCTCCAGGTAGTTCAACGCGCTCTCGAGCACTTCGAGCCGCGTGGCGATCCACCTTGGGCCAGCATCGACGCGCAAGCAGCGATGCCGTCCCCCAGGCTCATCACGCTGTGTTCCATGCTCATGGAGATGGATGAGCTCGTCGCTAGGCTCATCTCTGAGCTTGAGGAGGGCATTCTGCACTTGTTCGAGCACCCGTGCCTCAAGATCCTTCCAGCATGCCTGACCACGCTCATGCCCTCGATTGTAGGTGGTGATAAGCTCGAAAAAGCGCTCCATGGGTGGCTCCGAGCCGTCGATCTGCACGACAGGGAAGACGTTGGAAATGTCTTGTCCAGCGAGGCTGTAGACTGGCCTGCCCAACCTGTGCGTCTCCCTGTGATGTGGCGAGCTCTGCCATTCAAGAGGCGCGGTTATGGTGGGCACGTCTTGGTCAGAGGAGTGATTCTTGTCTAGCTGCCATCGTGTCGGGCGTGGCTCGAAGCGGTAGCTGTTGACGCAGTCGAGAACAAGCGAAGTGAGGTCCACGGTCAGAGATCTCTCACGCGAATACACCCGTTTGCCGCTCTCATAGAGCGCTGCCAGCATTTCATGGGCACGCGTCAGCAGCGGCCACATGGCTTCGGCATCCTGCTGCGCTCTACCAAATGTCCTTCGCAGCATGCTTTCTAGGTGCTCAGCGACACCCATCAGAGTGACAGCGAGGGCCTCCCACGGCTCATCGCCGGCCATATTGAGAAAAGACGCCAGTGGCGCTTGCTGTGCTTTGCTGACGAGACCCTCTGAGCCCTCAGCATTGTCCAAGCCGCTCTTACGAAGCAGTTTGACGAGCGAGGGAAGCTCGTCGCTGAGGTCGTCCGCCAGCGCTGCAAAGCTTTGCGCGAGGCATTCGTTCAGGATGGCGAAGCCCTTCTTCACCCATACGTTGAGTTGACCCTCGCAGACTGAGCACGCCCATCGCAGCAATCGGATCGTGGCAGATTGTAGCTCGACAGGCAGCTGCTCATCGCCGTGCCGCAGCAAGCCTACGATTGCACCGGAGGAGCTCAGCAATCTGTCCCTGCTGTGGCCAGTCTCAGCCGATTCGGATCCGAAGCAAACGACGTTGATGAGCGCGTCGGGTACGGCTTGGATGACGCTTCCAACGGCGAGCAGGACGTCTGCGTGCAGACGCGCAAAGTCCGCGGCAACGAGGCAGGCTGCCTCATCAACGTAGATGCGATGCAACGCTCCGAGTAGCTTGGGAATCTCAGCCCGTATTTGCCGTGCCGATGGCCCGGCAGGATCCATCTGCAAGGCTGCACGCATGATGGCAGAAGCCTCTGCGAGCGATGCGAGCGCCTCATACACCCGAATGCATTCGCGCTGATCGGCGGTCTCCCACGCCGCGTTCAGGGGCCCACGCAGGCCATGGTGGAGGCTAGCGTCGAGCGTTGGGTTGGCAATAGCAGCGGCAGCTCCTAGGATGGCGCGGCCTGTGCTGACAAAGAGCGAGGCCGGTTGACTGAGGTCTGGAACGCTTCGAAGGCCGACTTCAAGCCGTCGAAGCTGCAGCGAGAGTAATGCTCGCGGCTTCGCATCCAGCGGCGCCTGCGCTAGAAGCCCATACATGCGGCCGATCAAGTCGAGCCACGTTGCCTCTGCTGCCGCCGCTTCTGTAACCACCGTTGAACCGCCTGCTGCTGCTGCTGCCGCTGCTGATGCTTCGTGGCTCTTGGTACCACACAACTTCCGCCATCGAAGATTGTCGGCCTCACCCGTCATGGCGAGTTCACGAATAGATGGCAATAGCCGGCCAAGAGCAGTAAGAAGCTCGACAATGACTCCATAGCGTGGTTGCGCCGACGACACCTGCGCACTCACTGTCGCCACTGCTGCTTGTAGAGCTGTCCTCCACAGCTGTTCGAGCGATTCGCGAGCGAGCGCCCACCGCTTACTGCGCTCGGTCCATTCGACGGCGGGCGCGTCGAATTCGATGCCAGGCGCGATATAGCGAAAGCAGTTCTCGCAGCGGAAGAGCTCGATGTGATCTATGCGCGCATGCAAGGCTTCAAGCACGTCGTTGGCTTCGGTATTGAGTGGCTGGCGATGGATGTTGCGGAGGCGCTGGAGCAGGGTCGTATCGTCTGTGCCACTTGAGGCCAAGATAGAGCCAAGCAGGCGCGTGTAGCACGCAAGCAGCTGCTTTCCGTCATAAGCGTCAAGGTCCCTGTCGCCTGTGCCATCGGAATCAGCAGCTATAAGTAGAGCGGCCATGCTCTCTGCAGCGTGAGCTGCATGCTGCAATACTGACGCATGCTGACGCGCCTTCGTAGGCGACTGCTGCTGCTGCTGGTCGAGCTTGGCTCGTGACCCTCGCAGCTGCCGTGGCGGCATGCCCGCCGCGCCCTTGGTGCAAAGTGTGTCTTGGGGCAAACGGTTCGGCAACACGAAGTCGCGATTCGTCCCCCACGCAAGTTGACACGGCTTGTCAGCTTACGAAAGCATAGATGACGTGAAGTTGCTCGTGATCGGATGGAACGCAACGTGCAAGTCTCCAAACTTCTGGTCGCCAAGTCTCATGTATCGCCTTGATTGCCTTCGCAATCAAGGCGTTGGGCACGACTAAAGAGCGCGGACAGAGGCGGAGAGACGGTGAGCCACTATGCGCATTGTCCAACGCCCGGCTCGCGTGCTGTGCCGGTGTTGGCGGCCACGAACCGCGGGCTGCCCGGGTGGATCGAGTCGTCCGAGGCCTCGCCATGTGTTTGCGCACTCTCGGGTCGCTGGGGGACCCTCTGTGCTCAGCCTCAATGCCGAACAATGGTCCGAATCGTTCGTTCCCTCACCGCGCCGCTGCCCTGGTGCCCCCTTGCGCAGACATGCCGCCCGCCAATCCGAAAAAGGGTGGCAAGACAGGCAAGGCCGAGTTGACTGAGGAGCAGAAGCAGGAGATCCGTGAGGCCTTCGACCTGTTCGATACCGATGGCTCTGGCACCATTGACGCCAAGGAGCTGAAGGTCGCGATGCGTGCGCTGGGCTTCGAGCCCAAGAAGGAGGAGATCAAGAAGATGATCGCGGACATTGACAAGGATGGCTCGGGCACGATCGACTTCGACGAGTTCTTGCAGATGATGACCGCCAAGATGAGTGAGAAGGACAGCAGGGAGGAGATCCTCAAGGCGTTCCGCCTGTTTGATGACGACGAGACGGGCAAGATCTCCTTCAAGAACCTCAAGCGCGTGGCGAAGGAGCTCGGCGAGAACATGACGGATGAGGAGCTGCAGGAGATGATCGACGAGGCCGACCGGGATGGCGACGGCGAGATCAATGAGGAGGAGTTCTTGCGTATCATGAAGAAGACGAGCCTGTATTAAACTACGCAGGGCGCCGCAGCGGCAGGGATCGACTCAGGCGAGGGTGTGGACTCGAGCGGGGAGGACGGGAGCGACGACGGGTGTACGCGCCGGCGGAGGCAGCTCGCCCACGCTCTTAACGATTCATACTACGAAAGGCGTCCCCCCATGAGGCAGGCGGCGTGGATCGCGGCTGGCGGCGTGCAGGTCTGCAATCGGCGAGGATGGCGATCCCGCCCTGCTGCGCGTGCGTTCGCTCCGCTCTTCACCATGGGAGGGGCAGACGGGGCGGGGCATGCTAGCCGTGGGGACAGTGCTTGTGGTGAGCGTTCTCGTGCATGGTGCACGCGCGGTGTCACGTCGTACGAGACGTGACCGCTGTGGAAAAGGGGACATCAATCAGCCCCTCGTTACGAGTATATCATTGAGTTCTGGTGTGTGAAATGGACATCATAAACGCAGCCAGCAGTCGCAAAACTAAGATAATTTCTGTGGGCCGCGTCTCGCTCAGACGGTCTAGCTCTAGGCTTGTCTAGGCTCGACTGGTCGAAATGGCGGCCGCACCGGGTGCGGCGCGGCACCGCTCTGCCCACTGCCGTGCCGCGGTGCGGTGCGTCCGGTCGGCCCGCCGAGCCGGCGTCGCGGACGCGCCGGGTCGCCCCGCCCGGTGGCGGGGTGAGGTGCGGCCTCGCGCATGGATCTGAGCATTACCATCCCCGCTCGCGCGCTCCACCGCACTAACCCCGCCCCCAGCCTGCCTGCTCGAGCTCTATGAGCGTTTGAGCGTCCGACTCTCACTCTGCTCTCAATGGCCGTCGGCTACGGCGGCGTTGCACCTCAAATTCTGCGTGGCGCACTGCCGCCCAAGATGGCACCTATCTTGCTCGCCATTTTTGCTCCGCGCTCCACCGCCTCGTCGAGCGCTGCCATCGACTGCTCGGCAAGCGGCGCCGCCTGGTCGTAGAAGGCCGGGCACATAGGCTCACATTGAGAGAGGACGTCACGCACGTCGTTATACAGCCGGCGGCGGAAGGCGATCACCGCGCCCAGAGAGCACAGGACGACGGCTACGAGCGTGAAGTTCGATCCCTCGGCCGACGTGCCGGGTGCACCGTTGCGCAGGAACTGACGTACCAGGAACTGAGGTCGCTTGAGCATGTCGAGCCTCGTGACGCACGTCTCGCCGCGCGGCATCGGCCACGCGGGCCATGAAGGAGCCTTTGTGCTCTCGTTCACGTTGCACACTCGAGCGATGAGCGCCGGCCTGGCGCACTCGACGGGCGGCGGGAGTGCGTGGTAGTGTAGGTTGGCGAGAAAGACGCAAGCCGCATATTGGCCATCTTGTGTTGGCTTGCTCGAGCACTGCAGTTGCTCTTTGAAGCCCTGCGGCAGGTGCTCGGCGTTCGTGCTGAGGGGGTTCAAAGCAGCCTTACTCGTGCCAGCGACCTTGTTGCGGAACAGGCACGACGTCGCGTGTGTGAACGTCCGAAAATACAGCGCGGCGACCGGGCCCGACGGCACAATGGCAAAGCTCATGGCGTGCACACCGCGCGGCGCAAGCACGCGGTCGAGAGGCCATGAGGACACGTTGACGCGCAGCGCGGTGGCGAGCGGGTGCACGAAGAGATGGTCGGGTCGCACCCGGATGATAAAGTCGAAGCGCTCATCGCCGCGGCCAACCTCATGCTGGCGCACGAGGGCGTGGCAGAGCTGCATCGAGTAGAGCGACGCCACGTAGGTCGGCATCTGGTCTGTGTCTTCGGGGTGACACGGCTGGAAGAGGTGCCGGGCGTCGGACGAATTGTAGTAGGTGACAGCCTTGAGCTCAGGCTGCAGATGCAGTAGAGCACGCCGGACCACCTGTCTCATCGACAAAAACCTCATGAGCGTCACGTTGTACTCCATACCCTGAGATGCGGAAAGCGCGCGCATGTGAGAAGCAATAGCGCAGGCGTGCGATGCGCCTCCGGAGCGGACCTGCGGCGAAAAGGTGTCGTACGAGAGCGCAGCGAATGCGCTGGCCGAGTATGAGGTCGACTGGAGGACGTTTCTCTTGAGCGCGCGCAGGATGGGCACGGTGGCGAAGGAACGAGCGGCTCCGGCGATGCACACGGCCACCTCGGGCAGATCCGTGGGCGCTCCACCCTCGACGTGGTGGACCTTCACGCGTCCAGCCGCCGCGAGCATGACGACGACGAGCCCCACCATTTCTCAGCTACGCGGGCGACCAGGAAGCGACTACTCACCCGGTGCGTGACGACGACGCCCACTCGTCGGGGTCGTCGGGCCTGAAGACTGTCAAGAATAGGAAGGGACGAATTGAGTTCAACACAACGCTTTTTCAATTGGGCCAATCACACGGACGGAGGTGTGACCGATGGGACCATTCGCGCGACCGGAACGACGCCAATCTATTGGTGGCGGTGCGCCTCGAGGCGCTCGGGCGGCGAGCGGACTCTCCTCGTCGGAAACGCGCCAGGTCGAGAATTTCACGTGACTGACTTGTGTGAATGTGTCTTAAAACTTGAACTTAAAACGTAGAGGGCGCGAGTCGCGCATCGAACGATGTTCATACTCAGAAGAGGCCAAGTCTGTGGGAAAACCCTGGCAGGCGTCGACGTCTCATCGCCATGTGAGTCCCTGCACAGCGTGCCCTGCGTTGTGGCCCTGTGCGACGCCAGACTCCCGACGCGTCCTGTCGCCTGTTGCGTGCGCCATCTCTCTCACGCGCGCTTCCCTCGCTGCCATCTACGTGCAGGGCGAAGGGTGACAAGAAGAAGGCGACTGCCGCGACCGAGGTGGTGACGCGTGAGTACACCGTCCACCTGCGGAAGCTGCTGCACGGCATTGGCTTCAAGAAGCGTGCGCCGCGTGCCGTGAAGGAGATCAAGGCCTTCGCGAAGAAGATGATGGGAACGGAGGTGTGTTCCGCACCCACACACGCTCCGGCCTGTTTGCCGCCTTCCTGCCGCTGCGCTGCTCACCCACAGCTCCAGAGGACGAATCAGCGGCCAGCACGCAGCTGCTGTCGCGCCACCCTGCTCGAAAGGGGCCCAAGGGGTGGCTCGTCGGTGTGCTCGCTGCTGGCCTGCCATGGCTCAGCAGCGCCCAGCACGCAGCTGCCGTCGCGCCACCCTGCTCGAAAGGGGCCTGAGGGGTGGCTCGTCGGTGTGCTCGCTGCTGGCCTGCCAGAGGCCCCGACCCAGTGTAGGGCAGCACGCAGCTGCCGTCGCGCCACCCTGCTCGAAAGGGGCCTAAGGGGTGGCGCGTCGGTGTGCTCTCTGCTGGCCTGCCAGAGGCCACGGCTTCGATTTTTCATTGAATGGAAAACACGTGCGAGGCGCTGCATGTACCGACGCGTTCCGCGCGTGCCCCCCATCGATGCGTCAGGACGTGCGAGTGGATACCAAGCTCAACAAGTACTTGTGGTCGCAGGGCATCAAGGGCGTGCCCGGCCGCGTGCGCGTGCGCCTTGCGCGGAAGCGCAATGACGACGAGGAGGCGGCTGAGAAGCTGTACACGCTGTGCACGCACGTGCCCGTGGAGCGCTACCAGTACAAGGGCCTCCAGACGACCGTCGTCGACGAGTGATGCGGTCGCTAATCTCTTCGGCTACATGATTGATCTGATATGGGACGTGCCGTCCGTCAGAGGGGTCCTCTCCCTCGCATGTTCGCCACTCGTCGCCCGCCGCTGTCCCGCGTAACCCATAGCCTTGTACGTGTTTTCCCAGTTTCTACCTCATTATATTCTCGTACTTTAAGCACGCTATTCGAATAACGGTATGGGTCGCGATCCGCACTGTCGAACGGATTCGCGATCAAGATCATCCAGATCATGCCTGCGGAAAAGGGTAAACGGGCGGGGTATCGGTTAATCGGGCCTGCCACGCCCACGGGTTCCGGCGCGTGTCGGCCGTCGGCGTCGGGCCCCGTCGCGCGCCGTGAAGACGGCAGAGACGTGTGCAATCTCCAATCTGCAAACTCCACGCGCCACCCGCCACGACGACGGAGTCAGTGACGAGTCAGTCACGCCCCGCATTCTTCGGTCTCCTCAATCCTGTCTCGGCTCACGTCCTGTTCCATCCGATCGTGTGTCAAACTTCTCGTATCGCGCCTTCGCGTTTGACACACACAAGCGCCTGAGCTTCACTTGCGGCTGACGTCGCAGAAGGGATGCTTGAGAGCTTCCGAAGGGGTCAGGCGCTTGGAAGGGTCAAGCATGAGTGCCTTTTCGAGCAGGTCGGCGAGTTGCATCACTTTGCGCGCCTCGGCCTCTGGAAGCTTCATGGGCATCAGGAGCGACTTGAGGTCCTTGCCGGGCATCGGCCGCTGCTCAAACTTGAGCACGCGCACAATCTCGCGCCCCGAGACGCGATCTCGCTCCTTGAAGAGGAAGTCGTAGTCGGGATCGAAATGGAGCTCTGAGAAGACACCCTTGCGGATGAGCTTGTGCGGCATCTTGCCCTTGACCTCCTGGATGAGCTTGAGCATCGCATTGTTCGACGTGCCTTGGAACATGATCTTGCCCGTGTACAGCTCGAAGATGGACACGGCCGCCGCCCACATGTCGATCGGGCAGCCGTACTGCAGCCCCATCATCACCTCTGGCGCTCGGTAAAAGCGAGAGACAAGGTACGGAGTGACCTCGTTGTCGTCGCCCGTCGAGGCCGAGCCAAAGTCGCAGATCTTGAGCAGGTTGTACTTGTCGTTGACGACCATGTTATCCGGCTTGAGGTCGGCGTGCATGATATTGAGCCGCTCGAGATAGCGCAGCGCAATAAACATCTGGCGAGCATAGGTCTTGACGGCCTCCATCGCGATCCCGCGCTTGTGCCCATGCTGCTTGACGGCCGAGCGCAGGTTTTGGTGCATCGCCTCGAAGACCATGCACAAGTGGTCCTCGTGGTCGAACTGGTCGAGGAAGATGATGCAGTGCCGCTTGCGCTCGGGGTCGTTTTGCTCAATCTGCATAAGGAATGCGATCTCCTTCTCACCCGCACGGCGCATCATCTCGTTGTTGCGCTGCACCTTGATGGCCACCTCGGTGCCCGGCACCGCGTTCTTCATGTCGAGGCAGCGCACCACCGTCGAGAAGACGCCCTTGCCGTACGAACCGAGCACCTGCGCACCAGCACCGACGGCACGAGAGAGACGAGCGCAGGCTGCGTCAGCCCTTGGGCAAAGCACGAGGACGCGAAGTGCCCAGGAGGACGTGAAGGAGCAGGCGGCGCATTCTGGCACGGCGCACCTTGTAACGATCATTGAGGATGTCACCCACCCGATGCGCGTAATAGCCCTCCTTATCGTCGTAGTTGTCGCCACGGTCCATAAGGGCTGCCTCATCCACCTCCTCCATGTTGGGTCCGTCAATCTCCTTTTCGGTGAACGTCTCGCTAAACATGTCGAAGCCCCCCGCACCCTCCGCGCCCCCCGCCGCCTTGGTATCGCTGCTGCTGCCCGCCGCCGCACCGACCCCAGTGGCGGCCTCGCTCGGCTCGCCCCCGGCCTCGTCTGCCTTCAGATTCTTCGGCCCGGAGCCAAAAGCTTCGGAGCGGCGCCGGTGATTCGCGAGGTACTGGCGCAGTTCGGCCTCCTTGCGCTTGCCCTCCTCGTCGGTCGATGTCACGCGCCTCAACTCTGGCCTCGGACCGTCCTCATCAGAGTCCTCATCGTTCTCCTGTCCGTCTGCGACGGCCAAATCATCAGTGGGCAGGCCGGGCAGGCCGGGCGGCGCGGCGCTATCCCCCTTGTGCGCACCGCCCTGGATATGAGCACCGCCCTGCTCAGTCGCCTCGGACATGATGACATCGTCGGCGGCCGTAAGCGGACTCTGACCTGCGGACGCCGCGGGCAGACAGGCGCTGGGCTGCGAGCAAGACCCCGCGGGCGCGGCGGGACCCGCGCACGCAGCGGGGCCCGAGAATGGGGGAGCGGATGGCATCAACTCCGCTGCGACGTGCGTGCGATGTGCAACCACCTGTGTTGAGGCTCCTCCCTCTGCGGGAGGCGCAGCCTTTGGTTGCGCCGCGTGCCGCGCGGCAATCTCGGCGCGCTTCTTGCGTGCCTCCTCGATGCGCCGCGCCTCAGCCTCCTCCTCGTCCTCCTCCACCTCCTCGAGCTGCTCGGCCACGCGACGCTGGTACTCGGCCTCCTCCTCAGCCTTCTTGCGCGCGCGCTCCTCGCGTGCCGCCGCCTCCTCGGCCTGACGCGCCGCCGCAGACTGACCAAGGCTGCTGCTGCTGCCGCCGCCGCCGCCGCCGCCGGCCTTGCCGCCGCCTTGTCCACTCGTCGCGGCCTGAATCGCGCTGCCAAAGCCCCGATCGTTGATCACAGGAGCGCCGCTGCGTTTAGGCAAGCGGTCGCGGTCGCGGTCTCTCTCGCTCTCACGCTCGCGCGCGCGTTCACGCTCACGTGCTCGGCGGTCCTCCTCGCGGCGGTGCGAGTCGTAGCGGTCTCGATCGCTCTCGCGGTCGTCACGGTAGCTGTACCGGTCGTCGCGGCGCCGGTCGTCGTCGTCGCGATCGCGCCGGTCGTAGTCGCGATCGCGCCGGTCATCCGGCCGCCTGCGGTCGTCGTCGCGGTACATGCCGCGCGCTGACTGACACGAGACGCGATAAACCCGAGCCCACCGCGTGCACAAGGCTGTCGAGAACCAGGCGAAGCAGTCAAGTCAAGTCAAGTCAAGTCAAGTGCACGACCCTCACGACGGTGGTTACGCTTCCGCGGAAACATACATGTACACGGTAAACGGTGAACCTGGTGGCGCGCTACAACAGACTCACGTGCATCTACAACTGTCCGAATCATCCTGAGTCTGATGACCGTCAATCTTGCTGTATCTTCGTGGGGCGGACGGGTCGATGCCTGTCGAGGCGACCGAACTGGACAAATGGTTGTCTGCGGCGACCAAAGATCCCGCTCAGCGCGCAATCCTCTCGCTGGACTCACGGCTGCGTGCCCGGCTTGCCGCCGCCGTCGTCTCCGGCACCGCGGTCTCCTATAGAGCGGCGCTCCTCCTGACACTTCTTGGCTGCCCGCCGTCGCGCATACGTGGGCGCGACGGCAGGATGATCGCGCCGGGCCGCGGTGGGGTGCGCATCCTCTCCCTCGATGGCGGCGGCACGCGCGCGCTCGTCACCATCGAAATGCTCAAGGGTCTCGAGCGTGAGACTGGCCGGCGCGTTCACGAGATGTTTGACATAGTGGCAGGTACGTCCACCGGTGGCATCCTCGCCGCTGGCATCCAGGAGCGGCTGCCGATCGAGGAGATCGAAGAACTCTACCTCGAGCTTGCTGCGCAGATCTTCAAGAAGCCGCGCCTCAAGGGGGTTCAGCTCGCGCTCACGGGCGCCACGTACCAGGCGTCGCGGCTCGAGGCGCTGCTCAAGCAGACGCTAGCACAGCTGCCCAAGCTTGAGAACGCTCCCGACGCGGCCTCGGATAGCCTGAGCATGCTCGAGCGCCGTGCGCTGCAGGAGCTCGCGTGCGCCTCGGCCAACGCCACATGGTACACGCACATGCACAACCGCGCTGCCTCGTCCGCGGCCAAGCACGCAACCGCCGCGGGTCCTGGACCGTCCACGTCCGCGCCGTCGCTCGAACCGGCGGCAGCGGCGGCGGCAGCGGCGGCGGCGGTGGCGGCCGCGCCGCCCGTGCCGCCTCCTCCGCCGCTACACCTGCTCATCGTCGCGTGCCTCACCTCGCGCGCGCCCGTCGTCCCCTACCTCTTCCGCAACTACGAGTATCCTGCCACCTCGCTGGCCGACGTTGGAGCCTCGGGAGCCTCGCCCAATCCCTCGCCGAGTCGCTCTCCCACTCGCCGGCTCGGCGCGAATAGCCACAGCGAGGGCTCCTCTGCGGTGCCGCTATGGCAGGCGCTCCGCGCGACCACCGCGGCGCCCTCCTTCTTCCCGGCGGCGCGGGTAGATCACGACGTGGCGACGAGCCACGCGGCTGGCACGGAGG
>Ga0209550_10001070_pt1 | contig 26368 bp, 16 predicted proteins | sample LauGreSuBDMM15SN_2_FD_187567 | JGI IMG/M metagenome (GOLD analysis project Ga0209550, IMG submission 187567) | Freshwater lake microbial communities from Lake Michigan, USA - Su13.BD.MM15.SN (SPAdes) (version 5) | ecosystem: Environmental > Aquatic > Freshwater > Lake | place: Lake Michigan... | reverse complement strand
CCCAGTCGAGGAACGTCGCGGGCAAATCGACATTGAGCGCCAGCTGAGCGAGGACCCGACCACGTTGGGCTTTCGGCAGGCGCGGGTCGTAGATGACGAGCGGGACGCGCAGCGCTTCCTCGAAGTGCGACCACTTGCCCTGAAAGCCACGGTCACCGAGATAGTAGCCGTTGTCGGCGCTATAGACGATAATGGTGTTATCGGCGAGGCCGGCGCGTTCGAGTGCGGCGACCACGCGACCGACGGCGCGGTCGATACCACTGATCATGCGAAGGTAAGCGCGGACGTTCGTCTGATATTTTTCCGGCGTGTCGTAGCTCCAGAAGAAGCGTTCGCGATTGATGGATTGTTTCAGGAAATCGGGATGGCGATCGTAAATCGCCGGATCACTGAGGCGCGGAGGAGCGATGGTACGGTCTTCGTAGAGCCCATCGACGGACGGCGGCCACGGGTAGTGTCCAACGCCGGGGCGACGGTCGTTGTCCTCGGCGTGCGCGGCATTGAACCAGAGATTCAGGCTGAACGGCTGACCCTTGGGCTGCGTTTGGAGAAACTCGATGGCGCGATCGGCGACGAGATCGGTTTCGTGCCGCGTCGTGCCGTCAGCCTGCGGTTTCAGGTAGGGATTGCGGCCGATGGCTTCGTAGCGATCGAACTGGGCGGCGGGGTTAAAGCCGGGCGGGGCTTGCATGTGCCATTTTCCAAAATGACCGGTGCGATAGCCAGCGGCGCGGAGCTGCGCGGGGAAAATGGTGCCGAGGGCGGCCGGAGTCACTCGGGGGATGGCGTCGCGTTGCGCGTGCGAGCGCGCCCACTGGCCGGTGAGGACGACGGAACGGCTGACCCAGCACACGGCTGTCGTGACAAAAGCATTACTAAACCGCACGCCATCTTGAGCGAGCCGGTCGATGGTCGGCGTCTGCACAATCGGGTGACCGGCGACACCCAGCGTGTCGTACCGCTGATCGTCGGCAAAGAAGAAGACGATGTTGGGCGGCGGGGGGACTGCGGCTGCTGCGCTCAACGCAAGACCGAGCGCCGCAAGGGCAGGAAGAGCGAGGAGCCGGAGTCGCATGGGAGTACGGGGCACGATTGCCGATCAGGGCGTCCAAGTCGTTTGCGCGGTGCGACCTTCGGGGCGCCACCACGCGTCGAGCTTAGCGGCGAGTGCGGCGACGACGGCGGGATTCTGCGCGGCGAGGTTTTTATTCTCGTGCGGATCGGCGAGGAGATCGTAGAGCTGCGGGCGTTTTTCGTCGCGGGGGTTCGACGAGGCGTAGCGCGCGCTGACGGCGCCGTCGTAGGTGAGCAGCAATTTCCATTTTCCTTCGATGACCCAGCGGTAGACGAGGCTATCAGCGGGGCGATCGATGTTGGCGATGTCATGGGCAAACGTCTCGCCATACGCGATGGTGCGCGGCGTCGGCCGGCCGCTTTTCAGAATCGGCAGGAGGTTGTAGCCGGGGAGATTCTTCGGCGCAGGGACTCCAGCGGCGGCGAGCGCGGTCGGGACAATATCGATACTGGAGCCGAGTTGGTCGCCGCGATTGCCGGGCTGAATGACGCCGGGCCAGCTGAAGAACGTGGGCTGGCGGATGCCGCCTTCGTTGGCGGTTTGTTTCGAACGCGGGGCGTAACCGGCGGCGTTATCCTGCTGGATCCAGCCGTTGTCGCCGATGTAGACGACGAGCGTGTTGTGCGCGAGACCCTTGGCCTCGAGGCGGGCGAACAGTTGGCCGCAAGTCTCGTCGAACCACTCAACCATCGCATAATAGCGGGCGATGTGGTCTGAGGCGATGCCCTTGGCCTTGTATTTCTTGAAAAGGTGTTCGGGTGGCGTGTGCGGTGTGTGGGGCAGAAACGGCGCATACCAGACGAAGAACGGTTTCTTCTCGGTGGTGGCGTGATCGATGAAGTCGAAAATCGGCGTGAGCCCTTCGCGCCCAATTTTGAGTCCGTCGTCGCCGTGGCGTCCGCCGGGATTCGGAAAACCGCGCGTCATTCCGTGCGTAAATCCGCCGCGTTGGTAACTGCCTTCCCACCATTTTCCCGATTGGTGGCTGAGGTAACCCTGCTCGCCGAGGAGCTTCGCGATCGACGGCTGACTGTAAAACTGGGCGATGAGTTTCTCGCGCAGCGCTTCGTAGGCGGCGGATTCGCCGGGCTGCTTAGCCGCTTTTTCAGCCTTCGTCGCTTTCGGCGCCTTGGGGGCGCGGGGCGGGGAGTCACTCAGCAGCGCAGGATCGTTGCCGCTGATTTTGTGTTGGTGCGCGTAGAGGCCGGTCGCGAACGTCGCGAGCGCGGGACGACAAAGGGCAGTGGGCACGTAGCCGCGAGGGAAAACGGCGCTGCGGGCAGCGAGCTTGTCGAGGTGGGGCGTCTCGATTTGTTGGTGCCCCATAAAACCGTAGTCGGTCCACCCGTGGTCATCGGAGATGATGAACACGATATTGGGGCGTGAGGGCTCGGCAGCGAGCACCGCAGTGCCGGTGCAGAGAACGGCGAGGGCGAGAGCGGGAAAAAACTTCATGGGAGGGCGAAGGGCGAAAGCGCGGAGATTATTTCCGCAGGGTGAGGTTGACGCGGCGCACGTCCATCACGGAAGCACCGGGGATCTGGAGGGCGCGCAGCGTGAGCGGGCCGCGGCCTTTTTCGAGTTGCACGGTGCCGAGCGCGAGGACGCGAAATTCCTTCATCTGCGATTCGCCCGCCGGGCGCGGGATCGTGTCCTGATTGGTGTAGAGCGGCGGATCCCAGCCGGGGGCGACCTTGCCGGTGAGTTTGGCCTGTTTGAAACTGAGTTCGACGGTGGAACCGGCGTCGGGCACGGGACACGTGTAGTCGATCGTCACGTCGTAGGTGCCGGCGGAATGGACGTCCACGTCCCAGGTGATTTTGTCGGTGAGGTTCGTCCAATTGACGAAGTAGGAACTGTTGGGAGCGTTCGAACTGCGCTTGATCGAACCGTGGCTAACCCCGTCGCGGGCAGGCAGCATGGTGAGCGGAAACTCGGCGTAACCCACCGTGTAGGGACGGTCGTCCGGCGGAAGAATGGCAGCTCCGGCGGCATTAGCTCTCTTTTTTCCCTTGGCATTGGTCGCATCGGCCAACGCCGCGACGGACGCGCCGCCGAGCATGTCTTTGCGCCAGGCCGAGGCGGCGTCCGAAAGTTTCTTGGCAATCCCCGGGTGTTCGGCCGCGATGTCGCGCTGCTGGCCGTAATCGGCGACCATGTCGAACAGGCGCCCGGTGGAATCGAGGCGATGCTGTTGGGTGCGGACGCTGACCGCGGTGTTCCACGCGTTGAAGATCATGCGGTCGGGCCAATTGACATTCTGGCCGAGCACGAGCGGCGAGAGATCGCGACCATCGAGGGGCGCGCTGCCGACTCGCGCGATACCCGCGAGCGAAGTGATCGTTGGCAGGAGATCGATCGCGCCGGCGATTTGCTCGATGCGTTGACCGGCGGGAATCTTGGCAGGCCAACGCAGGTAACCGACGGAACGGACGCCTCCCTCGTCGGTGCTGCCTTTGCGGTTTTTCATGCCGCCGTTCCAGCGGAAGGAATTGGGGCCGTTGTCGGAAAAATAAAATACGATGGTGTTGTCCGCGAGTTTGAGTTCGTCGAGACGCGCGAGGATGCGGCCGACGTTCCAGTCTTGGTTCTCGACCATCGCGAGGGCGCAACGGGTGTGATCGAGTTGTTCTTGCTCGGGCACGGTGGCGTGCTGGGTGAGGGCTTTGTTTTTGAAACGTTGCCAATAGGAGTCGGGCACGGCCCATGGCGAGTGGGGTGTGGTGAACGGCACGTAGCACAGGAAGGGCTGGTCCTTGTTCTTGGTGATGAACTGGAGGGCGCGGTCGGTGCAGACATCGACGATGTAGCCGGAAGTGCGGACCATGCGGCCGTTGTCGTCGAGGGGCGCGTCGAAGTATTCGCCCCAGTGACCGGAGGTGTGGCCGAGGTATTCATCGAAGCCGCGGGCGCGGGGGTGATAGGGCCACTGCGAGCCGTTGTGCCATTTGCCGAAAGCGCCCGTGGCGTAACCAGCGGCCTTGAAGGCATCAGCAATGGTTTTTTCCGTGAGGTCGAGCCGCTCCTGACCGGTCGAGACGCCGCGCACGCCGCCGCGCGGATGGTAACGGCCGGTGAGAAACTCCGCGCGCGTCGGCGCGCAGACCGGCTGGACATAGAAGCGATCGAGCGAAGCCCCGCCGCGCGCAATGCGGTCGATGTTGGGCGTGGCCACTTGGGTGTTGCCCGAGAAGCCGTAGTCGCCCCAGCCGGCGTCGTCGGCGAGGAAAATCACGATATTCGGGCGGGCCGACGGCGCGGCTGCGGAGAGCGGCGCGCCGGGAGTGAGCAAGAGGCCGGCGAGAGCGAAGAGAGAAGCGGGGCGGAAGTGCATGGGGAAATGGGCGGCGGGGCAGTTATTTTTTCGATTTCGCTTTCTGAGTGTTGGCCTCAGGGGAGCCCGGGCGGATTGACGCACGGCCATTCGGCTTAGTGTCGTCGTAGGTAGGATTGGCGGTCGGAAATTTTGCGCCGACGGTGCGCTGCCAAGCGGCGAGCTCGGTGCGGAGCGCGACGACGCGGGCAGGTTCGCGGGCAGCGAGGTCGGTGGCCTCGCCGAGATCGGCGACGACGTTAAAAAGTTCGAAGCGGTCGTCCTCGAACCAATGAATGAGTTTCCATGGGCCGCGGCGGACGGCGGCGGCGGGGGCCCCGCCTTGATTCCCGTAGTGGGGATACTGCCAGAAGATCGCACGGTCCGGCGCGGTACCGCCGCGGAGAATCGGCACGAGGCTGACTCCGTCGAGAATCTGACCCGGGGCGGGTTTCGCGCCGGCGGCTTCGAGGAGTGTCGGGAAAAAATCCGGGCTCGTGACGGGCGCGGCGATCACGGAGCCGGGTTTCACCGTACCCGGCCAGCGGACGAGGAGGGGCTCGCGGATGCCTCCTTCATACATCCAGCCCTTGCCACCGCGCAGCGGCAGATTGGAGGTGGGCCAACCTTCGCTCGTGGAGAGACCGCCGTTGTCACTCGTGAAAATGACGATCGTGTTTTCGGAGAGACCGAGGGCGTCGAGTTGCGCGAGGACTTTGCCGACCGCGAGGTCCATGGCCTCGACCATGCCAGCGTAAACCGCGTGGTCCTGCGTGAGGCGGACATCGCGCTGCCCTTCTCTACCCCATTTCTCCGTGAGGCCGAGGCGCGTGCGCTTGTCTTCATATTTCTTTTTGAGATCGGGACGCGCCATGAGCGGCGTGTGGACGGAATAGAACGGAAAGTAGGCGAAGAAGGGGCGGTCTTTGTTTGCCGCGATGAACGTGGCGGCTTCGGTCGCGAGGCGGTCAGGGAGGTGTTCGCCGGGCGGGCCGTCGGCCAAGCGGGGGTTGTCGTAGGGCGAAAAATATTTGTCGCCGCCGTAGGGTCCGCCCTTGTCGATACCGCCGAGGTTGTGGTCGAAACCTTGATTTTCAGGCCACCAGCCCTGGGGGCCGAGGTGCCATTTTCCGGCGAAGAACGTGGCGTAGCCGGCGGCTTTCAGTGATTTCGCGAGCGTGGGTGAGTCGAGCGCGAGGCGGTCAGTATAAGCGGCAGGGAGGAGCTTCGTGTTGCGTTTCCACGCCGGTGGTTGCGGGGCACCGATATAGTCAGTGATGCCGCTGCGCTGCGGCCATTGGCCGGAAAGAATGCTCGCGCGCGTGGGCGAGCACACCGGACACGCGGCGTAGGCGTCCGTGAAGCGTGCGCCCTCACGAGCGAGACGGTCGAGGTGAGGGGTCTCGTAGAACCTGCTGCCGTAGCTGCCGAGGTCTTGGCGGCCGAGGTCGTCGGCGAGGAAGAAAATGACGTTCGGCGGGCGGGGAGCACCCCCCACGGCGGCAGACACCGCCCCAGAGGCCGCGAGCACGAGCGCACTGGAGAACAAAAAACGGACGAGCGTCATCTTCACTTCTTGGCCTTTCCTTTCTTCGCCGCCGGGATGTCGGGATCGTTCACCGGCCCGGACATGGGCGGGGTTTCGTAGAATTTTCCATCGTCGACGAGACGCGGATCGCCGGTGCGGGTGAGCTCGCCCATGAGGCGTGCTTCCATTTTCGCGCGAGCGGCAGCGTAGCGCGGATCGGCGGCGACGTTTTTCGTCTGCTGGGGATCGGACTTAAGATCGTAGAGTTCCTCGCGCGGGCGTTTGCCGTAGATCCAGTTGAAGTGAGCCTTCCACTTGGGATCGTTGCGCATCGTCACAAACCACGCCTTGGTCGGACTGGCGTCATCGTCCGGGAAGGTGACGCGGGTTTCTTCGGTGAGCTCCGCGACCGTCGGCGGATTGGCACCGTCGAGCCGGTAGGGATCGCCGAGTGGCCAACGGTCGGGGCGGAAATTGATAATGTAGAGGAAATCGTGGGTGCGGATCGCGCGTTGCGGATACGGCAGGTAGTCGGCGCGGGCGATTTCAACGTGACGCTCGCGGCCGATGTAGACGGCATCTCGGGCGGGCTCCACTTGACCGGACTTGGTCGAGCGCAGGAGATTCACGAGACTGCGGCCAGTCATGACGGCGGGCGGTTTCAGTCCGCCCATTTCGAGAAACGTGGGAGCGAGATCGGGCAACGTGATGAGATCATCGACGACACGCCCGCCGCTCACGCCGGGGCCCCGGATCGCCAGCGAGACGCGAGCGCCGAAGTCGTAGAGGTTGCATTTGCCGTGACCGAACCCCGGCGCGCCGTGGTCGCCGCTGACAACGATGACCGTGTTGTCCAATTCGCCGATCTCGGCCAAGCGCGCGAGCAAGACGCCGAGGGCGGCGTCGACGGCTTGCGCCTCACCGAGGTAGTCGGCGAAATCTTCACGGAGCTCCGGGACATCGGGCAGATACGGGGGCATTTTTCCCTTCAGCGAGTCGGGGTCGATGCCCCAGAGTTTTTTGCCGGAGCCGTTCATCCACTTGCGGTGCGTCGTGGTCGGGCCGAACCAATAGCAGAAGGGCTGGCCGGGCTTTCGAGCAGCGAGGAAGTCGTTGAAATTGCCGCGGACCTCATCGTAGATCGCGTTTTTTGCCGCTGCGAGAGGCTGACCTTGCGCGACCATAGCGGTGACGTGGGTGGAAAACTTATTAAACCGACTGCCCGCTTTCTCGTAGGCGTATTTTCCGGCGCCGTAGGGTGCATCGCTCGGCGTGCCGGGGCCCCAGACCTTGTAGGTCTCTCCGAGATGATAGCCGGCTTCGCCCAACAGAAGGGCGTAAGAGGGATTGGAATAATCCCAGATGGCGCCGCGTAAAATCGACGCGCGTCCCGTGCGCCAGAAGTGTTGGCCGGAGAGGATCGCGCTGCGGCACGGCGTGCAACTCGGAGCGGAGACGAAGGCCTCGCGGAACAACACACCCTCGCGCGCGACGCGGTCGAAGTTCGGCGTTTGCACGGCATCGCTCAGGGTGCCCGGGCCATCGAGCTTTGCGTAGGCGCTCGCGTAGCGCCCCCAATCATCGGCGAACGCGAAGAGGATATTGGGACGTTTCGGTTCGGCGGCGTGAGCGGAGAACGCGAGGTAAACGGATCCGAGGAGGAGGCCGAGCAGGCGCAGATGTTTCATGAGGATAATCAGGGGGCAGAGGACAGATTTTTGCGACGGGAGTGAGCGGCGGTCATTGACTCTTCGATTTCCGCGCGAGCGGAAAGTCGGGTGATTCGGTGCGCGCGCTGGCGAGCAATTTTTCAAGGGCGGCAGCGACGCTCGGCTGAGCGCTGGCGACGTTCTTGGTTTCGCCGACGTCGGTGGCAAGATCGTAGAGTTCGACTGGGCGCCCGGGTGCCCCGCGATAGGCCTTCCAATGGCCGCGACGGACGGCTTGTTGCGGCGCCGCCTCCCAATAAAAGTGATCGCGAAGGACCTGCTTGGTGGGCTGCCCGGTGAGCGTGGGCACGAGGGAGACGCCATCGAGGCCCGCAGGAATGTTCGCGCCGGCGAGCGTCGCGAAGGTGGGAAACATGTCGGCGAAATCAGAGACAAGCAGCGATTCGCTGCCGCGCGCGATATGGCCCGGCCAACGCGCGATGAACGGCACGCGAATGCCACCTTCGTAGAGCGTGAACTTTAGATCGCGGAGCGGACCGTTGCTGTCGAAGAACTCGGGGTCTTGGCCGCCGGCGGTGATGGGGCCGTTGTCGCTCGCGAAAATCACGAGGGTGTTGGCGGAGAGTTTGAGTTCATCGAGCAGATCGAGGAGGCGGCCGATGTCGCGGTCGAGGCGCGTGATCATCGCAGCGCGGGCCGCGCGCGGCTCCCTTTGCGCCGAGTAAGTTTTGGCGCCGGGAAACGGTTTGGGCTCAGGCCACTTGCCGCGGTATTCGGCGAGCGAATCCTCGGGCACGGCAACCTCGGCGTGCGGGAGAGTGAACGCACCGAAGAAGAAAAACGGCCGATCTTTGTGGCGCCGAACGAAGTCGAACGTCTCGCGCATAAACAGATCCTGCGAAAATACGGCACGGCGCCCGTCTGTGTTTTCGGGGATCTCGACGCGCCGGCCGTTTTTCCAGAGATAATCCGGGTAATGCGTATGGGCGTGGGTCTGGTCGATGTAGCCGAAAAACTCGTCGATGCCCTTGGCCGAGGGTGAACCGGTGCTCTCAAGATCGCCGAGGCCCCATTTGCCGACGGCGCCCGTGGCATAGCCCACCTCCTTGAGTGCCGACGGAAAGGTCCGGTCGGTAGCGCGCAACGGGAGTTTGCTGTTGGCGCGAATCGGGGTGTGCCCGCCGTGCAGCCCCGTCATGAGCACGGTGCGCGAGGGCTGGCACGACGGAGCACCCGCGTAGTGTTGAGTGAAACGCATCCCCTCCTGCGCCATGCGATCCAGCCGCGGCGTGCGGATCAGTTTCTGACCGTAACTGCCGAGGTCGCCGTAGCCGAGATCGTCAGCGAGGAGATAGATGATATTGGGTTTGGGTGCTTGGGAAAACGCGCCCGTGGCCAAAGCCATCACGCACCCGGCGACGAGGGGAAAACGAAAAAACTGCATGGGTTGAACGGCGACGATGGAGCGGACGTCACCCGCGGGGCAATCCTCTTTGCCGGGCCGCAGACGAGCGTCGCCGCGGCGCATGAACCCCAACCCAAAGCTGCTCTGTGGGGCGCTCTGAAAATTCACACCTGAATAGAGCCACGGCAGAAGGCACAAAGGATACGGAGCCCAACCATGGAGGGCACGGAGCACACCGGCGTGATGAGCTCCGTAGGCTCTCGGTCCGACCCCTGGTCACAACCGCAACTGACGGCTGGTACCAAGCAGACCGATACGCCCATGCGCGTTCAATATTCTGAGAATTTGCCTGGAGGTAGAAACCTGCTGTGGGCGATTTAGGCGTGGTCCGTCGGCGAAATGTGAAATCGCCTGCAAGCAGGCTCCTACCTCCAAGCCGGTTACGCTCTTCTTAAACGCGCAGGTTGGCCTCAAAACACGTGCTTGATTCCGCAGGTCCAGTTGATGCCGTTGACCTCGTAGAACTGCACGACCGCCGCATTGGCCCCGACTTTTTCCATGATGAGGTAGGGTTCGTTGAAGATGTTGCGGGCAGAGAAAAAGAAATTCATCCGCGGCGTAATCCGGTAGCCGCCGCCAATGTCGAGGTTGGCGCGGTGCCGGTAAAAGCGGGGAGTCGTGAGGGAGATGTTCGAGGGGTAGTTGTCGCGCCAGTTGAGATTCGTGTAGGCGTTCAGCTTGCGGTAACTGTAGCTCAAGCCGGCGTTGATCGAGTGCGGCACCATGTTGGCCTTCGGAATGCTCGCGTAGCTGCGGGTGTAGCTCGCGCGGACGTTGAGACCGCGAAACATCTCGGGAAGGAACGAGAGACTCTGGCTGTATTCGAGCTCCAGGCCACGCACCGTGACGTCGCGCGCGCTCGAGGTGGTGGTGATGAACTGGTAGTTGGAGAGATCGAGCTCACCGTTGTAGCCGTATTCCTCCGCGGTGAGGGTATTGGCAATAAAGAGACCCTTCACATTGTTTTGGTAAACGTTCGCAGCGAGGATGCCGACGGGCTCGAAGTAGTAGGCGAGGCGGGCCGCGAAGTTGCGGGAAGTCTCGGGCGTGAGCGACGGATTCGGCAGGCGCACTTGAAACGCATCGTCGTTGATATCCCACACACCGGAAATGTCGCGGAAGGTGGGTCGGCGGATCGTCGAGCTGAACCCCAGCTGGGCGTCGAAGTTCTGGTTAATTTTGTATTTCACCGAGGCGCTGGGGAAATAGTTGTCGTAGCTGCCAATGCGATGGACCTTGGGCTTGGAGAAATACTGATACTTCAGGCCGTCGATCGTGGTGGCGCGTCCGTTAGTCTCGGCGAAGCCGGCTTTCGCAAGTTCGGCCGACGAACGCGGATCAAACTCCAGGGAATCGCTTGTCGTATCCTCGCGGCGAATACCAGCCCGAAGAATCACGCGGCCGATCGTCGTCGTGCCCATGAGAAAACCGGCATCGATCGTCTCCTCGTAGTTGCGCCGGTTGCCGATGAAGGCGTTGTAGAAATTCCCGGTGGTGATCGTTTGGGAGAAAGCATTCTGGTTGTCCCGGAAGAACCCGCCGAGACGCACGAGGTCGGGCGACCACACGGTGCCGCCGCCGATGGAGCGGAGGCTGGAGTCCGTGTTGGTGGAGCCCATGTCGAAGTCGAAGGGCGATTTGTACGCGGCGTAACCACCGCGGGCGGGCGCGCCGTTCAGGGTGTAGCGGAGGGATTCGGTATCGAGGCGGAAGTCACGGACTTCGAAGCGGCGTTTCACGCCGCCTTTCCAAGCGATCGGCAAAATCTTCGCGGTGCGATACGAGCCGATCACCTCACCGCTGTAGACGTCGGTCATGGCGTAGCGGCCGTCGTCGATGGTGATCGTGGGATTGGTGAAGCTGGCGCCGTTGTCGATGTCGGGACCGCCGGTCTGGACGATTTTCCAGTCGACGCTCTTCAGCGACGAGCGCTGGGCCGTGAAGCCGACGCCGGCTGCGGTGGGACCGCCGGCATCGCGGATCGAGCCGCGGCGACCGCGGGGATCATACCAGCTGATAGAATTGGAGCCGGCAAACTTGCCTTCGAGGAGGAAATTCCCGGCGCGGTATTCAAATTTTGGTACGGCGGTCATGGTCTGGCCGAGCTTCACGATGGCAGCGGGATTATTGCCCACACTCCCGGCGGTGGTGGCGGTAAAATTGATCAACGGATCGGTGCCGATGACCGTGCTGCGCGCGCCGGTATTGAAGGTGAGCGAGCGCTGCGGGTTGTTCAGATCGGCGTAGTTGTAGAGGAGCGTGAGCGAGAGGACGAGGCGCTGGCTGGCCTTGAAGTCGGCGGTGAAATTGACGGTGGAGCGGCGATTGGTGCGCGGGGCGTGCAGGACGTTGATCGCAGTAATGACGGCGGGGCGCGGGTCGGCCGGGGTGGGTGTGTAATTGTAGGTGGTGGTCGTGCGGGCATTGGCGGAGTAGGCCATCGACTCGCTGACGTTGAAGTTCACGCCGAGGCGTTTGTTGAAGAACACGTCGGAGTAGTCGAGGATGCCACCGGGGTGAATTTTCCGCGAGAGGCGGTCGTCGGGGCCGTAGGTTTCCTCGAAATTAAAACGCGTGGAAAAGGCCGTGAGGTTGGCCTGCGCCGACATCCGGCGGCCGGCGCGGTCGAAGGCGCGCTTGGTCTTCAAATTGATCGTGCCCGCGGGCGCGTTGGCGTCGACGTCGGCGCTGATCGTCTTCGACACCTCAATGGACTCCATGCTCGCGAGCGAAACTTGTTCGAAGGAAAACGCACGGGCGTTGCCGGACGCGCCTTGGTTTGCGTCGGCACTGCCGAGAGAAACGCCGTCGAGCGTGACCTGCGTGTATTCAGAATCGAGGCCGCGGAGACGGATCGTGCGGACCTCGCCCTGGGTGAGATCGAGTTCGACGCCAGGCATGTGCTTGAGGAATTCACCCACGTTACCCTCGGCGACATCGCCGAACACGTCGGAGGCGACCGAGTTCGTAATGTTCATGGAATTGCGCTGGTCCATGATCGCCTTCGCGTTGCCCTCACGCTCGGTGGAGACGGTGAACGCGGCGAGTTGAGTCGGCCCCGCGGTGCCGCTCGCGGGCGCCTGCAGGGTACTGATCAACTCGAAATCACGCGTCACGGTGCCCTCGGCCGGAACTTGGACCGTGGTCGTGATGGGGCGAAAGCCGGTGTAAGTGACGATCAGTGTCACCGGCCCCGCCGCGACGGGAGAAAGGCGATAGGTGCCGCCGTCTTCCGAAGTGGTGACCTGGCCGGTCGCATCGACGCGGATCTGGGCGTTGCGAAGGTATTCACCGCTGGCGGGACTGAAGATGCGACCGGTGATCGTTCCTTCCGCGGCCGCATGGGCGATTCCCAGCGACGAGCAAAGCGCGATGAGAGCAAAAATCAGAGGCAGGCCGCACAAACGGGACCAGCCTCCGCAATGAGGAGCAGAGAACTTCATAGGGTAATGGGTAAAGAGAGCATTGAAACGAAACGCGCACGCTGCCGGTGTGCGAGACCAGAATGTGCGGGGGCGCGATTCCGAGAGTACCATTGGCCACCTCCGGATCCGTCCCCTGCCCTCCATTCCGTTGCCAAAAGAATCGCTCTACTTTTCCACGGTCTTGTTCCCCCGTTTCCCTCACGAACAGGGCTAGAAACTTTTGAGAGTGACCAGCGAACGAGGGCAAAGGACTCAATGGCAGGAAAAGGTCCCGCACGACGGCGTTTCACGACCAAGGGATAACGACAACGAGTACGAATCGAGCGACACCACGCCTTGTACCAGAGGTATTTTCGTTCTGCACCCTGTGGAAGCGAACTTCCTCGCGACTCGTTCGACGCGGTCCTTTTTTCCGCGTCCTCCGCATTTCAACGGTCTTTTCTGCATTGATCCATCCGAGAGCGGACCGAAGCCCACCCTCCTCTACCCGAACAACGCTGCAATGGGTTTTCCGCCATCGGTGATCGGCACGGGGCGCGACGCGTTGACGAGGTCCTTCGCGGGATTGATGCCGAGGGCGGCGTAAACGGTGGCGTGGAAATCGGGGACGGACACAGCGTGCTCGACGGGCTTGGCAGAAAGTGCGTCGGTCACACCGAAAGCCCCGCGATGGCGCAGTCCGCCGCCGGCGAGCACGAGACTGAACGCCGACGATTGGTGTCCGCGACCGCCACCACTGTCGAATTGCCCCGGGCGACCAAACTCCGTGCCAATCACAATGAGCGTTTTGTCGAGCAGCCGTTTTTCCTGAAGATCAGAAATCAAGGCGGAGAGTGCGTTGTCGAGCTCGCGGATGAGGATGTGCTGGTTGAGCTGGCCAGCGTTGTGGGTGTCCCAGCCAGCGCCGTTAATAAAATTCAGATTGTGCGAGACCTCGATGAAGCGGACGCCGGCCTGCACGAGACGGCGCGCGAGCAGACAACGTTGGCCGAACTCGCCGCCGTAGCGCTGGCGAACCGACGCTGGCTCCTCGCCGAGTTTGAAGTGACGCATGAATCCAGGGCCAGCGAGACGGAGGGCCTCGCGTTGCACTTCGGCGTAATCGGTCAACACCGCGTCGTCGGCCGCGCGTTGTTGCAAGGGCGCGAGGAGGCGTTGCCGGCCGGCCACGCGCGCCGGATCGATGCCCTCGGGCGGCATGAACCCAGCGGGGCCGGACTCGGTGTCGACGAGGTAAATGTAGCCGTGTTTCGCTCCCAAGAATCCGGGGCCGCGACTCACGCTCGGGTAGCCAATAAGCAGATACGGGGGCAACTCGCTGCTCACGGCGCCGCGTTCGTGCGCGATGATCGAGCCCATCGACGGATAAATCGTGCTCCCGCTCACGGGGCGGCCGGTGTGGACGTAGTTGGTCGCGAGGGCGTGCTCGATCCCGAGCGTGTGGTTCACGGTGCGCACGGCGGTCACGTGCTCGGCAAGACGGGCGGTTTGCGCCAAATGCTCGGTGTAGCGCACGCCCGGCACAGCGGTGTCGATGAGGTCGTAATCGGTACCCGGGAGCGAAGGCGCGGACTTGGAATTCCCGCGTTTCTTCGGATCGAAGGTGTCGATCTGCGACATGCCGCCGCCGAGCCAGATGAAGATGCAGTGCTCCGCTTTTCCGCGCGGCGCGGAGACGACGGTGCTCGGAGAAGCCACGGCGGGAGACGAGGAGGCTCCGAACGCGCGGGGGAGCGTGGCGGCGGCGGTGGCGAGGGCGGCGGACTGGGCGAGGAAGGTGCGACGATTCATGGGGTGAGGGCGAAAACAGCCGAAGTTTTTAACCACGGATAACACGGATGAACACGGATAAAACTAAGGTACCGGAGATTCGGATTCGCGTAGCTTCGCGTGATCCGTGGTCAAGTATTCTCATAGAATATGCGTCCATTCGGGCGCGTTAACGAGGGCCCACGTGACGTCTTCGAGTCGGCGACGCCAGTCCGGATCGAGGCGGGACGTCACCGGATCGCCGCGGCGGGCGTCCGCTTCCTCTGCGAGACGCCACGAATTGGCTTCGCTCTTCATATGGTTGGACCACGCGACGTATTTCGGGCGGACGCGGGGCGGCGTGGACGCCGCGCCGGATGAGGCGGCGACCGCAGGAGCGACGCGTTTGTCGTAACCGGGACGGAGGAGGTCCGTGTAGATCTTGCGCTCCATCGCGGTGGGAGTCCGCGTGAACATGCGGAGGAACAGACGCTCCACGAGTGCGTCGAGCGATTGGCTTTCGAGCGCGAGACGCGTGAGGCCGTGATCGTCGCTGAGGCGCGTGAGCCACGTGGTCATCGTGCCGTTGGAGAGGAGCGCGGGCTGGAGAACGTTGGCGGCGACCTCGCGCACGCCGCTGCTCGCGTCGGGGCGGGCACCGCGCCACCCGAAGACCTCCAGCACCTCGGCGACGGCTTGGATGCGCGGTAACATGAGGCTCGGGCGGTCGCGCTCGTTCGACGTCGAGGCGAGCATCCATGCGCGGCTCGCACGTCCGAGGTCGAGCGCGTTTTCGATCGTGCGCACACTGTCGATATCGAGGTTCACGGGCTCGACGGCGAACGGTTTTCCGGTCGCGGCAAAAAGCGAATCGACGAATTGCTCGGCCGCGATGCGCCGCGGCGCGGGTGCGGTAAACAGCGGGCCGGTCGCGGCGAGCGAGCGATCGGCAGAGCGCTGGTAGGCGTGGGAGTTCAGGATGACGCGGGCGAGGGCTTTGGGATCGTAGCCGGAGCGGACCAACTCGCGCGCGAGCCAGCGGAGCAACTCAGGATGGGAGGGTGCGCTCTTTTCCCAATCGCCCACGGTCTCGACGAGGCCTCGATCCATGAAGCGTTGCCAGATGCGGTTGGCCATGACTTGGGCGAATCGCTCGTTCTGCGGCGCGGTCACGAGCGCAGCGAGGCGGTCGCGGGAATCATCGGGGCGCTGAGCGAGCACGGCGGCGGCGTTCTCGTCGCAGAATTCCGCGAACGACCACGCGGGCGCCACCGTCGTGCCGGCCGGCAGCGTGGACTCGATGAGCGGTTCGCGTCCGCCGAGCCGGAGGTGATCCATGGCGACCGTGCTCGTGACCGGGAGCTTGATGGCTTTCGCGCCGAGCATCGCGGCGAGCTGCATGAGGTCTTGCTGCTTCGACGTGTGCGTCGGTGCGTCGTGACAACGCGCACACTTCATTTCCACTCCGAGAAATGCCGAGCTGACAATGATGCCCTTGGCGGCCATCGGGACGTCGTTTTGCGAGGCGACGCTGAACCCGGCGGGTCCGCCGAAGCGCTCGCTGCCCTCTTGGCGGATGAGTTCGGTGACGAAGAGATCGAGCGGTTTGTTGTCGAGGAGCGACTCATAGATCCACCAGCGAAACGGGCCCGTGTTGTTGAGCGTGGGATTGATGAGATTCGGATTCTCCGCGAGCACATCGAGCCAATAGGGCATCCACTGGTCGGCCCAGCGCGGATCAGCGAGGAGCCGGTCGATCGTGGCGGTGCGGCGCGAAATGGCCGGCAGCGCGCGGAAGGCCGCGATCTCCGCCTCGCTCGGCACGACGCCCGCGGTATCGAGCGTGACGCGACGGAGGAACGTGAGGTCGTCGGTGAGCGGCGTGAGCGCAAAACTCGTGACCGGAAAAGCGGGCCACGCCGCGCCTTCCTTAATCCACGTCTTGAGAACGTCGATTTCCTTCGTCGGCAACGGATCGCCCTTCGCGGGCATCACTTCCTCGGAGTCCGTGCTGGTGATGCGCTGGATGATCGGGCTCGTTTCCGGGTGGCCGGCGATGAGCGCCGGACCATCGACCTTACCTCCCTTGAGCGCGGCCGCGAGGGAGTCGAGGCGCAGGCCGCCTTTGACCTTCGCACCTTGGTGGCAGCTGAAGCAGCGCGTCTCGAGAATGGGCTTCACGTCGCGATAGAAATCGACGCTGCCTTTTTTCAACGGCGCGTATTCCGCCGCGACTGTCGCGATGCGGTCGGCGATGAAGTGGTCGATGGCGTTCGTCGCTGGGAAGCCGGCGCGGAGCGACGGCACCGCGACCTCGGGCGTGGACGCGAGCCACGCGTTGGCCGCCGCGCGACGCGACGCCCAATACGCAGAAGACTCAGCGCGCTTCGCGGCGCGGGCCGCGGTGTTGACAGTGGCGAGGTGCGCGCGGCGCTCCGCCTCGTAGGCGGCCCAGCCCGCATCGGTGTAGGGGACGGTGCGCTCGCTAGGCGAGAGCAGCCACCACGCCGTGCTGCCGGCCGGTGAAAACGCGACGATGGTTTCGCCCAGTTCGGGGCGGAAGGGTTTTTTTCCCTTAGGCTCGATGCCGCCGATCACGGTTTCAAGAACGACGGTGACGGGCGCGCCGGTGAATTCGAACGCGCCCCACTCCTCGCGATTGCCAGGCGTGGCGAAGCGGAAGTCGGGGCCGAGGTTGAGATAGGTTTCCTGCGGCTCGACGGGGAGCTCGCCAGCGTTGCCGACGGCGAAGGCCGCGGGCTGGGCAAAGGGCGTTTCGAGGATTTTCTTCCCGTCGATCAACAGCCGCGCCGTGCCGCGCGAGCGTAGGAGCAGCCGATGTTTCCCTGCGGGCAAGCGCACCTCCGCCGTCGCGCGGAAGAGGGTGGGAAACGCCCGATCAGCCCGCACGCCGGTCGCTACATATTTTTGCGGCAACTCGAAAAATCCGAACACCTCGTCGGTAAACGTCTCCGCGATCTTCGTTTCTCCGGGCCAAGGGGCCGTGGCGATTGGGCCGGCAGTAGGTTCGCGAAGCTCCACGTGCACGCCTGCCGGTGAGCCAAAAGCTGACACGCCAAGCGTCAGCGCGAAAGCCACACAGAGTAAAATGCCAGTAACACGAGGGGACGACATGAGCAGGGTTAAGCCGATGAGAATGTGGAACGCGCGAGTTTACACGGTCAACGGCATCCCACTTTCGTGCAGCGATGAGTGCTATCCTGAATAAATCGCACCCGAATAATCAAGGAATGAGTCACCGAGGACACCGCGCCGCCGCAAAGAGCACAGGCAGACAACATGTTTGGCGCCGCGTCCTCCGTGGCGGAGCTCCCGAGATTTGGGTGGCAAAAAAGTCTGCTCGCACGCGCGCTCGATGGAGGCGTCGTACCGTTTTCCCCTGACGTGGCCCGCGCTCTTCGATTCGCTGCTCGGGTCCGACTTCCCTCCACTATGAAATTCTCCCCTACCCTGCGGTTGCTCTCCGCTCTCCTGTTCGCGCCGGCCTTGCACGCCGAAAAAATCGTCCTCGTCGCCGGCGGCACCGAAGATCGCATCGGTCTTCCCGCCTTGCAGACAAAATTAAAAGAGCCGTTCGGTGTGGATTTCGACCGGGCGGGGAATCTCTTCATCGTCGAAATGGCCGCGGGGAACCGCCTGCTGCGCGTCGACGCGCAGGGCACGCTCACCCATGTCGCCGGCCTGCCTACCGCCGGCGACACCGGCGACGGCGGCGCAGCGCTCTCCGCGCAGTTCAACGGCCCCCACAACCTCGCCGTTCTGCCCAACGGTAACGTCCTCATCTCCGATACCTGGAACGGTCGCGTGCGCCAAGTTGACGTCACCTCCGCTCGCGTTTCGACGCTGCCCGGCTACGGTGTGCCCGCGAAGCAAGGGAAGGCCAGCGGCCCCTATTGCATCGCTCTCGATTTCACCGGCACGCAGCTCTTCATCGCCGATTTGCGCCGTGTGCAGGCGCTCGATCTCAAAACGGGGAAACTCCGCCTTATCGCCGGAAATGGTGAAAAAGGCGTCCCCGTCGACGGCGCCCGCGCCACCGACGCGCCGCTCGTCGACCCGCGCGCCGCGGCCGCAGATCGTCGCGGCAATGTCTACATCCTCGAGCGCAACGGCCACGCCCTGCGTGTGGTCACGCCCGATGGAAAAATCCGCACCGTCGTCAATGCCTCGGGAGCAAAAGGCGCAACCGGCGACGGCGGCGACGCCTTGCTCGCCACGATGAGCGGCCCGAAACACCTCTGCGTCGACCTCGACGACAACGTCATCATTGCCGACGCCGAAAACCATCTCATCCGCAAATACGTGCCCGCCACGGGGAAAATCCTCCGCGTCGCCGGCACGGGGAAAAAAGGCACCGCCGGCGTCGGTGGCCCGCCCGAGCAATGCGAACTCGCCCGCCCCCACGGGGTGACCGTGCGCGCCGACGGCACGCTGTTCATCACGGACAGTTACAATGACCGGATACTGAAGATCGTACGGTGAAGTAATTCGATCCTCCGTCGTGGCATGGGCTTTCCAGCCCATGGCTCGTGGATCATTTTCGAGCGTCCCCTCCTCCCAGCAAAACCCTCACGGGCTGGAAAGCCCGTGCCACTTCAATCCTCCAAGTCAGCGACGAGGCGCACTTCCTCGCTCGCCCACACCCACGGCCAGTCGCGCAAACCCGCTTTCGTCGGATTCTCCCACACGTACCGCACCGCATGGGCGAAATCCGCCGCGTCACGGATTACGTGGTCGTAGGGCTCGGCCTGCCAGAACGCCCCCGAACGCCCCAGCAGCCGGTTTGCCGCCCGCGCGGAATACCCCTTCCACGATTGAATGACGTCCGGGAGCGTCTGCGGCGCGAGCGGGCGCACCACTGCATGGACGTGGTTGGGCATCACGCACCACGCCGCGAGCAGGTGACGCTCGCCGTCGAAATACCGCAGGGCATCGGCCACAAGCGATGCGATCTCCGGCAGGCGCAACCAACACGTACCGTGACCCGCGTCGAGCTGACACTCGATCTTCTCGGCGAAGAGTGCGCGAAGGCGTTCCTCGTGCGCTGGAGTCAGTGTGCCCTTAGCCGACTGCTCTGCCACGAGAGCCGCCCGCTCCTCGCGCCACGCCATGACGACGGCTTGAGGCAAAGAATCGGCGAGCCGGAAAACAACCGCATAGGTCGCGCCGTCGAGCGTCCAGTGCGGAAGATTGGCTCCCTGCCGAATCTGCACGTCATGTGAAAGCGACGATTTTTCCACCACAGAAAAATGACCTGCGCGAGGAATCCCGTGAAGGAAAAACGCCACGCCGTGGCTTTTTCTGTCGTGGCATGGGCTTTCCAGCCCACGAGCCCGGTTTCCGTCCTTCGTCGTGGCACGGGCTTTCCAGCCCATGAGTCCGGTTTCCGTCCTTCGTCGTGGCACGGGCTTTCCAGCCCATGGCTCGTGGATCATTTTCGAGCCTTCCTCCCTCCCAGCAAAACCCTCACGGGCTGGAAAGCCCGTGCCACTTCAATCCCATGATCGAGCCGCAGGGAAAGCGGCAGGTAGTCGGCCTCGCGCAGCAGCGGAAACGCACCGACCTCGAGCAGCGAAGATTTGCCGAGCCGAACCCCGACTGACCGCAGAGCACCTTGAGCGTATTGCGGCGGACGAGCCGCACTCATTCATCGGTCTCCTGTTTCCGCCCAAAGAAAAACGCGCGAGCATCCTCGGTGAACGACGCCAGCCCCGGCCACGGATTCTCGCGGTCGATGGCGGCGGAGAGAGGCGTAGGATTGGCGACGCTCATCGAAATTGTCTCACAGAGAGCACGGCGGGGCGCACAGCGCCGGCAGAGTAAACCAAGGAATGATTCACTGTAGAGACGTGGTCTCGTCTCTTTGTCCTCGGTGACTCCTCCGCGTCCTCGGTGATAAAAATTCATCAGAGCAGTCCTCTTTCACGTTTCCGAAAATCTCTGATCCACCGCACCATCCGCTCCACAAACTCCGGCGTCGCCGATTCGCCGGCAAGTCGCGTCACTGCACCTGCAAAAACCGCTCCGGCACGAGCACCTCGTTTTCACCCACGGGATCGATCACCACGGGCAAGATCAGATAACCGGGATCGTCTCGGCGAGAAAGGTTGCGCCCGCGCGAGGCTAGGTGGGTCAAGCTACGAGGCGCTCAGCGCGCGGCCCGGAGGCGATCAATGCTGTGCCCCGTTTCCGCCCTGCTCCACGTTCGGAGTTCCGCCCTTCGCGGTTCCGACCCTGCTCGTGATCGCCCGTGACCGACTTAAAGGCGGAACTTCGAACCCAAAACATTTTCGCGATCCGGCCCGAAATTATTCCCACCCTGCCGCCTCATTTTTCGCCATCATCCTTCGTGTGCGTTTTGTAGAAGGCGGCGCGCACGGGGGCGGGCATCGGGGAATCCGCGCCACGCACGCTGCGCCAGATGATTTCGTTGAGCTGGATATCGTCCGCTTTGTCGGGTTCGGAAAAATCCATCTTCCGCGATTCGCGTTCGCCCCAAGCGAGCTTGGCATTGAGCTCGTTTACATTCACCTGCGCGGGACGGGCGGTGTAAGGCGTCGGATCGGAACGGTCGCCAAAACAGGCCCACATCGGCATCGCCGCGGCGTCGAACTGCGACATCGGCTGCAGGCCCAAAATCAACTCCATCGTGCGGAGCATACTCGTCGTCGAATACAGTGTGGAATCCACGGTGCGGCGCTTCGTCCAGGAACTGATCACGAAGCCGGGCATGCGGTGCGCGTCCACATGGTCGGGTCCGTTTTGCGCGTCGTCCTCGAGGACGAAAATCGCCGTGTCGGCCCAGAATTTAGATTTACTCACGGCTTCGACGATGCGGCCGAGTGCTTCATCATTTTCGGCGACCATCGCTGTGGGGGTGGGTTTGCCGGCCACCGTGCCCACCGTGTGATCGTTGCCGAGACGGAGCACCTGCAAGCGCGGCATGCCGCCTTCGCGCTCGAAGCGGCGGATCTCTGAGGCGAACCGCTCGGCGCGCTTGATATCGGGATAGTCCATGTCCCACGCGCGATAGAGCGGGTCGATGTGGCCGACGAGAATCGGCAGCGAGGGCGCGGACAGGTCCGGGCCGGTCTTGGGCGTGGAGCAATATTCGCCGTAGCTGCGGTAGCTCACGCCAGCCTCGGCCGCACGGTTCCAAAGATAGCCGTTGGCGGGAGTCGCGATCGGGAATCGCCCCTCGGAGGGGTAGTCGTATTTTTTCTTCGCGTTGTGCCCGTAGCCCAACGGCCAGTGGCGTTCGACGAAGTCCGTCGCATAGGCACCCATGCTCCACTCGTGGCCATCGGCACTCACCTCACCATCGGCGTAGAGATTGTCGAGCAGCACAAATTCGCGGGCGAGCGCGTGGGCGTTGGGCGTGACCTTTTCCGGAAAGATACACAGCCGGGAATCACCTTTGCCCTCGAGCATGTCGCCGAACACTTGGTCGTAGGTCCGATTTTCCCGGATGATGTAGATCACATTTTTAATCGGCGAAGGATCGCCGACCGTGGCCGGGACCGGGCTGCCGGCGGGCCGAGCCGCCAAACCGCGCGGCGACGCAGCGGCATCGAGGGGGCTGCACGTGTAGGCTGTCTTCGACCAGGCGCCGAATTGCTCGGCGCGTTTTTTCGCCACCGGCAAGGCGATCAAGGCGACCGTACCCTGAAAGAGTCCACCAATGTATTCCTGCAAATTGCGGGGCGCCGGCGAGCCGGGAAACGGGCCGCGCGGATTGGCCGCGGAGCTCGTGCCCTTGCCGTTGGCGACGAAGAGCGTCTGGCCATCCGCTGACACCCGCACGCTGGTGGGAAACCAACCGACAGGGATGAAACCGAGCGACTTCGCCTTACCTGTTTTTTCCACGTCAAAGATGGCGACGTTATTGTTGGTCGCGTTGGCTACGAAGAGGAGTTCGCCATCGGGGGAGAGCGCGAGGCTGTTGGGCATCGAGCCGGGCGGGGAATTGGGAAAGAGCGATGCGGTGAGTTTTTCGCGGACGCGTCCGGTGGCGGTGTCGACGATGCTGACCGTATTGTGATTCGCCTCCGCGACAAACAAGCGCCCGTCCGGCGCGAGGAGCATCTCGTTCGGGTGCGAACCGACCGGCCACCGCGCGAGCTCGGCGCCGGTCGCCGCATCGAGGACCAGCACGGCGTTCGCGCCCCAGAGGCTTACGTAGACGCGACCCTTTTTCTCGTCGACGACGCAGGTGTAGGGAAAGGGCGCGAGACTGGCCGCGGCGGGCGCCACGCGCGCCTCGTCGTGCACCATGGTGCTGCCGCCCTGAGGCGGGGCGAGTTGCTGCGTCCAGAGCGCGCGACCATCTGAAGTGGAGATTTTTTCAACGCGCTGGCCCCAGGTCTCCGCGACGTAGAGCGCTTGGCCGTCGGCCGCGGCCGCAAGGCCCGCCGGCATGCCGCGCTCCTTGGCGTCACGCAGGCGCAGTTCGCGATGCTCGGAGAGGTAACCCTCCTTGAAAGCAAAGGCGTGAATCACCTCCGCCGCCGCGCCGCTAATGTAGAGTTGCCCTCCATCCGGCGACCAGGTGAGCCCATAAAATGTCTCCTCCAACGCAACCTGCGAGACGAGCGCGCCCGTCTTGGCATCGAGGATCCGGACCTCGTGTTGACCCCAACCGCTGTGCAGGACGGCGGCAAACGCACCGGCTGGGTGCAGCGCGATGTTCACCGGAAAATCGCCCACCACAGTGTGCTTTCCCACCGGACGCAGCGACCACTGGTTGGGCAACAGCACCGAGCCGTCGCGCTGGAGGCCGGGCAACGTCACGGGAGACTTCGTCGCAGCGTAAGCCGAAGGAAAAAACAGCGCCGCGATCGCGAGCGCAGGGAGCAGAGGGGTTCTCATGCGCGCCACCGTGGGCGCAATTTCTCAGGGCGGCGAGCACGCGCTCGCCAAAACAGCCGTCGGCGTGTTACGCGCCGGTTAAATCGTCAGTCCCGCTTGATCTCGATCAACTCGATCTCGAACACGAGCGCGGCATTGCGGCCGATCTTCGGTGGTTGCCCGCGCGTGCCGTAAGCCAGCTCCGCCGGAATCACGACCAGACGTTTTTCGCCCAGTTTCATGAGAGGCAACACCTGATCCCAACCTTGGATCACCTGCTCGCGCGCCACGCGAAAGGTAAAGGCTTTGTCCTTTTCAGTGGCTTGGTCGAAGACGGTGCCGTTGAGCAGGCGGCCCACGTAGAGCACCGCCACCTTGTCACCGGCCTTCGGCATGTCGCCGCTGCCCGGCTGAAGGATAATGTAGCGGATGCCGGTATTGGTCTTCTTGGCGTCGGGCCATGATTTCTCCACAAATGCGAGCTCTTCGGGCGACAGTTTTTCCCGCTGGGCGTAGACGGCGAGCGGCATCAGCACAGATAACAGACCCAGACAGAGGAGGAGTTTGATCACAGATTTCACAGGGGACTCGGATAAGGCTTTTGCTATCCGTGCCATCCGTGTAATCGGTGGTCAAAGAGTTTCTCCATGACCAAACCCATCGTCGTCATCGTTTGCCCCAAGGAATTTCGTTTCACCGACACCGCCGCGACGGTCGAAACGCCGTTCCTCACGGACGTCGCCGACCTACGCACCGTGTGGTTGGATTTTAACGCACCGATCCCCGAGGAGGTGCTCGCCGCCCACGCCATTATCCTCTGGCACGGCCCCAAGCTTGAGGCCCCCATCCTCGCGCGGATGAAACACTGCCGCGCAATCATCCGCAACGGCGTGGGCTTCGACACCGTCGACATCGCCGCTGCCGCGCAGGCCGGAATCGCGGTCTGCAATGTGCCCGACTACGGCACCGAGGAAGTCGCCGACCACGCTATCGCCCTCACGCTCGCGCTCTACCGCCAACTCTTCCCTCTCGACGCGGAGGCCAAACGCCTCGGTTGGAAAATCGAAACCGCCGCCAAGATGCGCCGCCTGAGCACGCAGACCTTCGGCATTCTCGGCCTGGGCCGCATCGGCACCGCCGCTGCCCTGCGCGCAAAGGCGATGGGGTTCCGCACGATCTTTTTCGATCCCGACGTGCCGAGCGGCACGCACAAAGCCATCGGCGTGGAGCGCGTCAGCTCCCTCGAAGAACTCCTCCGCCGCGCCGACACCCTGTCGGTTCATTGCCCGCTCACTGCCGAGACACGCGGCATCATCGGCGCGCAGGAAATCGCGCTGATGAAACCCGGCTCCTACGTCGTGAACACCGCTCGCGGCGACATCGTGCAGAAAGCCCCCGTCTTCGCTGCGCTGCGCAGCGGCCACCTTGCTGGCGCCGGCCTCGATGTCGTCGAATCCGAGCCCCTCCGCACTGCCGAGGAAGCCGCCACGCCCAACCTGATCGTCACTTGCCACGCCGCGTTTTGCTCCCCGGAGGGCATGATCGAAATGCGCAGTACCTCGGCGAAAATCGCCCGCGCGGCCGTGCTCGGTGAAGCGGTGTGGAACCGGGTGAATTAAAGTGCTCCGCCCGAGAGTTGAGCACCCACCGCAGCAGCGACTTTCCCTCGCTCCATCCGTTGCCGAGGTGAGGCGCTCGGCGGACGCGGTGGCGTGGGCATAAAAAAGCGCGGGCCTTGCGGTCCACGCTGGAAAAACGTCGAAGAAACACGGGCTCGAAAGCCCGTGCCACGACGTCACTACACACTCAGCGCCTCAGCGCCGACCGCGGAAGCGGTTGAAGCTACCCTTGTGCCGGATCTGCCCGGGCAGACTGCCACGACCCCGCTGCTGTTGCGGTTCCTCGGTGCGCGCGACGAAGGCGCGATACGGGAAACCTTCGAGACGGAGCTCAGGGATCTTCGCGCCGATGAAGCGCTGAATGTCGCGGATGTCGTTCGCGTTTTCCGGAGTCACGAGCGTAAACGCATCGCCGACGGCCTGCGCCCGGCCGGTGCGGCCGATGCGGTGAACGTAATCCTCGGGCTTTTCCGGGACATCGTAATTGATGACGTGAGAGACGCCGGCGACGTCGATACCGCGGGCGGCGATGTCGGTCGCGACCATCACTTCATATTTGCCACTCTTGAATCCGGCGAGCGCCTCAATGCGCTGATTCTGCGAACGGTTCGCGTGGAGGACGGCGACGGAGTGGTTGGCGGATTTGAGCCGGCGCGCAATTTTGTCGGCGCCGTGCTTCGTGCGGGAGAATACCAACACGCTGTCGAAATCGGTCTTCGCGAGGAGCGCTTCGAGCAATTCGAATTTCTGATCGGCGGCTACCGGATAGAGCGCGTGGTTGACGGACGCGGTGACGGAACGGGCAACGCCACACTCGACGCGCGCCGGATTGCGGAGGGCAAACGAGGCGACCGCCGCGATCTCCGGAGGAACCGTGGCGGAGAAGAACAGCGTCTGACGCTCCTTCGGGCAGCGCGCGATGATGTCTTTGACGACCGGGAGAAACCCCATGTCGAGCATCCGGTCCACCTCATCGAGGATGAGAATGGTGATATCGCGGAGGCTGATTTCGCCGGTTTTGAGGTAGTCCACGAGGCGGCCGGGCGTGGCGACGATGATGTCGACGCCGCGCTTCAGATCGGAGCGTTGGGCACCATAGCCGACGCCACCGAAGACGGCCACGGTGCGGATATCGGTGAAGCGGGCGAAATCGCGAAACGCGGTTTCGACCTGCGCGGCGAGCTCGCGCGTGGGCTCGAGGACGAGCACGCGGGCGCGCCCGTGCTGGCCGAGACGGGTGAGGACGGGCAGCGCGAAGGCCGCCGTCTTACCGGTACCGGTCTGGGCGGAAGCAATGAGATCGCCGCCACCAAGGACGACGGGGATCGCGCGCAACTGAATGGGCGTGGGATCAGTGTAACCGGCGGCTTGGACGCCGCGGAGAACATTTTCGGACAGATTGAGAGCTTTAAAGGCCATGACTTATTTCGTGGTGCCATTCTGGGCGCAGCGAAGAATCCAAAAGGACATTCGTTGCTGAGTGCGGACGCTAAGGTACCGCGGGATTCTTCGCTGCGCTCAGAATGACAAACCGAAGAGAGCGCGGCGTGGAAAAAGAAAAAGGGACGGGCCCCAAAGGAGCTCCGTCCCTCGAAAATTCAGTTCGTGAGAACGAATCGATTAGTAACGGCGCTCGCCGCGATCGCGATCGCCACC
>Ga0209550_10001069_pt1 | contig 26388 bp, 20 predicted proteins | sample LauGreSuBDMM15SN_2_FD_187567 | JGI IMG/M metagenome (GOLD analysis project Ga0209550, IMG submission 187567) | Freshwater lake microbial communities from Lake Michigan, USA - Su13.BD.MM15.SN (SPAdes) (version 5) | ecosystem: Environmental > Aquatic > Freshwater > Lake | place: Lake Michigan... | reverse complement strand
CAACACCTGGAGTTTCCAATTCTTACTCACCATTCATTAAAAAATATACTAGGTTTGAACCAAAAATAAATTATTTTTTTGAAGTGCCTCTAAACACTACCTTACCTTTTTTTGACTATTCAATATATTCAAATTCCACAGATAATAAAATTCTTTATGGAAGTATATCAATTTTAAATAAAAACTTAGAAGAAGAAAAAGATCTCTCCATATTTGAAACAGATTCCATTTTATATCTCAAATGGAAAGATACTAATGACTTGAATGTAATTTTAACTAATTCTTTACGAATTCAATCTGTACTACCTCTTCCTACAAATCCACAAAATGAATGGGTCTCTATCTGTAATTATGGTATTGAAACAGAATATATAAAAAACTATGAAATTCAAGATTCAATCTATTTTGATAAACTTACGCCTTATGGAAATAGGTTTCCGTTAAAAAATCCTCTCTTAGGTGAAAATGAAAACTTTATATTCAATAAAGATTTTTTATCCCCAGGAGAATGTGGTTATATCATTGATCCTGATGCTACTAATCTAGTTCTAAAAGATAAAAAAAATTATCAAATTCCTATCTTTACGGTAATAAGTGATTCTACTATAGGAAATGGTATTGCTAGTGATGAGTATTTAAATCTATATAAGATAAAAAACAACGTAAAAATTCTCGTTTCTAGCTATGGAAACCAATTTTCACATCTTCCATTTAAAATTAAACTTCTAGAAAATGAAATTGCAGAATTAAAGGAGGGCAAAACAGGAGAGGGTATCTATGATTACAGGATAATAAAATGAGCTTTTTTATTATATTTATAATCCTATTAATAACTGAAGTTTATTCTAATTCATTAAATACTTTTGGATTTATAGGGGTCACATCTAATCTATACAAAGATAAAATAATTAATTACTCGAGTAAAACTACTGAATTTATACCTGATTCAGATGGAATCTTTTTTTATTCACCATCTTTTTCTAAAGAACCATTGAATTTAGAAAATGATAAAACTCACTATAATTTAAATCTTACGATTAGAAAAAAAACTAAGGCAGATGAAGAGAATAATTTGTTCTTTGGAGAAAATCTAAATATAGGATACTCTTTTTCGAAATTTTCTATATTTATAGGTCGAAAGCAGTTTTCTTCTCTCTATCTCAGCGATCCAAATTGGAAAGATGGAGTAGAGGGGATTACACTTGAGACTAAATTTAAAAATAATGGCATTTTAAATTTATATTTATTTGATATATATAGAGGATATCCACTTTTTAGAAATGAATTTTCATTGGAAAAAACAAATGATCCTCTCACAAAGGGAAACAGACAGAGGTACTCTCTGGAATATTCCTACTTTTCGAACTTTATTACTTTTAATTTTCATTCTCAATTTTTACTTTTCGGAAATTGGGGGAAATATGCAGTGGATGATCCCAATAAATCAAATCTTGGCGATGGAGATTTTTTATATTCAAATTCTCTTACCTTTAAAATAAAAAAAAATATTTTAAATTCATCTATTAGTTTATTAAGTTCCAGGGGGTTAGATAAAACACCTTTTAACAAAGAGAGAGCTTCAAGAAATTTACTAATGACTGGGGAAGCTATCAATTTTGGGCTGGGGATTGATTTTCAGAAATGGAAGCTAGGGGGAGTAATCTTTTTACCCGATTCCAATAAACGAAATGAACAGGGGGAACTAATAGATTATGGATATATTGGAACAGGAGCCTTTTTACCTGAAGGGTTTCTTTTATCCCAGAGTATCCAATTTATTCCATCCAATTGGGTTACAAATAAGGGTTTGGAAAGAAATGAATCGTATTACATTTCTAGACAAAATTCATTTTATGGAAAAGGGAAGCTGAGCTTTTTATTAGGTGAGTATAAACTCCATCTACTTGCAGAGCACATAATTCCATATAGAAAAAATATTGCACTGAATGGGCAAATTTACACTGATAGAAAATATTTTTCAACAGAATCCCTCACAGAAGTTTCTCTAATATTTACAATAGGTGAACTACAAAATCAATCTACATTTTTACAATTTCAACTTTCAAGTTTAACTTCTACTGAACAAATTGGACTGAGGGGAACATCTCTCTTTATAACAGGAGGGATTACTCTATGATTAGAATTCATACAATACTTATTATAATTTTAATACTATTTAAATGTAATATAAATAATAAAAAGTTACCTTTAGAATATTTATTAAATTCTTTTATAGATATTTCTCCTAAAGCTTTATTTTCATATCCGGGAAGATACGAAGAGTCCAAAAAAAAACGAGAAGTGTTAGATACAATTTTAGAAATTTTAGATAGTACAAAAAATAATCTTTATATCTATGCATATTCTTTTAACAATCCTGAAATTATAAATTCTTTGAAGAAATTAAAAGAAAAGGGTGTAAATATTATAGTAATATTAGATAAGGACAAAGATTATTCAGATTTTTATGCATTAAAGATTCCCTACAGAATATGGCAAAAATCAGGGTTACACCATTTAAAAATAATAGTAAGTGATAATAAAAGATTATTTTTGGGAACTGGAAATTTTTCAAGATATGGTGTCACACATGATTGGAATGGTTATTTGGATATTCCTATTAGTCCTTCTTTTTCAGAAAAATTTAAAAGTAATCTTGAAGAAAAAAAAACGGACATTGTTCTAGATGAGAATGGCATTCAGTATTTATTTTCTCCTGAAAATGGATTACTGATTCAGGATATTATATTAGAAGAGATGGACCAGGCTAAAAATTCAATCAAAATATTAGCATTTGATCACTATGACGAAGTATTTACGAGTGTGCTAAAAAAAAAGAGCTCTGAGGGAGTTCATATAGAATTTATTTACAATGATCCAATTGATCCAGAAGCCTACTATTTAAATAACGAAATATATGGGATTTTTTCAAAAATATATCGAGATGGAAATACAGATACAGTAGATAATGGTGAAGGATTTCCAGAGGGTGGATTATTGCATCACAAAACAATAATAATTGATGATTCTATTTTACTTTCGGGATCATTTAATTTTTCATTAAATGCAAGGGATAATAATAGGGAAATATTTTTTAAAACAAAAGAATTCCACTTGGTGAGTAGTTTTGTAAAAGAATTTGATAGAATAAAGTTCTCCTCTTATCCTCTTGCTATTGAAAAAAGAAACCTAAACAAAAACAAAAGGGTACCCTCCTTACAATTAGATACTGAAAAAGTTTGTTTTTCCGAAAAAATTGGTTCTTCTACAATTGAGGTTGGTTCGGGGATTTTCAAATCAATTCTAAGATACACAAGATTAAAACCTAATGAATGCTTTTCATTTTCGTCTTACGAACAAATCTCTTCAGGGATTAGCTCTTTTGTCAAAGAAAGAACTATTGCGTCTCCTTTTTTATGGAACGAATTTTTAATTCAAAAAAGAATTGGAAATGATTACTTCACCTTTCAGGGAAGCAATGATTTTTCATTTACTCCAAACGAAATTCTTATTTTGGATTCATTGGATTTTACACTCCCAAATAAAATTTTTATTACTTTTAAAAAAAATCTGGAAGTTTCTTCAGGTGAAGTTTATTTTTATTCACCATCATTTGAAATACAAAAAGGAAAATATACAAGAAGGATTGATGGAATTGAGATTGATTTTAATGTATCTATGAATGAACAAAAAAAAGGAGCATTTTTTTTTAAGGATAAAAATAATACTTATTTTGGATGTTTTACCAAACAAAGTGAAAAAAGTGATACATTAAATTATTTGCTAAAAAAAATAAAATTTAAAAATAAGAGAGATTTTGGAGAGAGCTGCTTAGAGATAAAGTAAACTTTCCAGGTGACTGCAGAATTTGCCTTGAGTGACCAGTTCAAGAACCATGGAAAGCCGATGGTCTGATGGGATTGCAATACCCTGCCTGAGCAAGTTTTTGCTAGACCGAGTTATCGCTCAGCCACCTCACGAGTCAAAACTTTTATACAATTCAATCGACCACCTCCTTTACGTGTTAAATACAGAATCGACATGCAAGAGGAAAATGTCGATTTTTTTTTCATAAAAATAAGATGATTTATCGGTTCTCTTTGGGTTTTAGGAAGATTTTCATCTCTTCAAAGTCTATTTTTTCTAGTTCAAGGTCAATTTTTTGTCCAAGGAAAAAAGTTTTGGAGTATTTCTTTGAAATAAAGGAAAAATCATTGGGCAATTTTAGTTCATAGTCTTCTGTAAAATGGGTATATGAAATAGCACCCTCACCAAAATACCCCTCTAACTCCACAAATATCATTTGGGGTTTGATCCCTGAAATAATCCCAACAAATTCTGTAATACCCAATTTTTCAATGTACCTACAACCCTTGAGCTTTTGGATATCTCTTTCAGCATCTGCTGCTTTTCTTTCTTCTTCGGAAGTATGCACTCCCATTTCTGTGATTTCTTGAGAGGAATAGGGCAACTCACTATCACCTCTTAAAAGTGAATCCAAAACTCTATGGACTACCAAATCCGGGTATCGTCTGATTGGTGATGTAAAATGACAATAGTCCTTAAATCCCAATCCCCAATGGCCTAATTTTTCTCCACTGTAGTATGCTTGCATAAAACTTCTGAGTAGAAAATAATTAAAGATTTTTTCGGCGGAGTTACCTTTGATTTTAAGGAGTGCAGTTTTTAATTCTTCATAATCTGTAGATTGTATTATATGGTTAACGCCATATAGAGCTAGAAAAGAATTAAGTGTCTCTAGCTTTTCTTCATCCATGGTTTCATGAATTCTAAAGAGTGCAGGAGCATTTTTTTTTCGTAAAAATTCGGCTACTTTAACATTGGCGGAAAGCATTAGTTCCTCAATTAAAATATGACTATCTAATCTCTCCCTCCATTTAAAATCAATAACCGTACCATCCTCTTTTGTTTGGATATATACTTCCTTTAAATTGAGTTCCACTCTACCTTTAGAAATTCTATCTTTTTTAAGTGCATTCGCCAACTTCATGAGTTTAACTAAAAAATTATCTGGGTTATTTTCATCTATCTCTGTTTGTGCTATCTCATAGGTAAGACGTTTATTTACCTTTATAATACTTTTATAGAATTTCGCTGAATGAATCTGTCCTGAATAATCCACGACCATTTCCACAGTAAAAGCCAGTCTATTTTTATCAGCTACTAGGCTACACAGATCTTCAGATAATATAGGTGGAAGCATAGGTACTACAGTGTCAGTTAAATATACTGAAGTTGCCCTATGGTATGCTTCTTCATCTAAAGGAGAACCCTGTTTTACATAAGAGGATACATCTGCAATGTGCACATATAATTTAGTTACATTGTCTACTTCGGATAAACTAATTGCATCATCAAAATCTTTAGAATTAGCACCATCAATTGTAACTGTATATAAATCTCTAATATCAACTCTCTCTTTCCAATCAGAAACTGTAGCTTCAGTTACTTCTTCTGCAAATGTATCAGTACTGATATGATCTGGATAAGATTGAATAAAGTTGTACTTCATTAAAACACGATTTAGATCTAAATCTCTAGTGGTTCCTGTTTCAAATTTTACAAAACTAACTTCATATATATTGTTATCATAATAAGCTTTCTCTTTTAATTTTATGATTATTACATCATCTGGTTTGATAGATTTGATAACATCTGCAAGAAGAGATTTTTTCCTAAGAGCACCCTCTTTAATTTCTCCTTGCATATCCATTAACTTTCCATAAAAATAGTTTCCATCCGCTTCATCAATTCTCATTCTGTAGAGGTTACGACCTCGTAGTACAATTTCTCTGACTTCACCTTCTAACCTATCTTTTTTTCCGCTTCGAAGTGGTAGTATCTCTACTTTGTCTCCAGAAATTGCTCCTCCGGTTAATTCCGAGGGAATAAAAACCTCATTTCCAGAAGTTAGTTTTACAAATCCATCACCCCTTTTAGAGAGAGATATTTTTCCAATCAGATGAAATGGTCTTGAGATTATAACTAATTTTTTTGATATTTTTAATAATCCCTCATTTTCAAGAAGTTTTAAGAACTCTAAAAAGGAATCTATTTTATCATTGAATGGTTCTCTTTTCTTTTTTTTCTCAATTTTTTTTATTGTAAATTTATCTATTAAATCTTTAAGATTTACTTCAGATCCAGAATTTATAGCTAAATATTCGTATAGTTTTGCAAAATTATCTTTTTTCATTCCTTTTTCCCATCTACATACGTTCCCCTCATATAGTTGGGCAGTAAATATGTATAATTATTTTCATTATAGTTTAATGACTGAATTGTGTTACTAATTTTATTTAAAAAATAAATAGGCTCTGGAAAATCGTCCTCTATATGCAAAAATTCATTTGTAGTAAAGTCAGTAATCACTTTAGCATTTTCAATACCAACAACATTCTTTGCTTCATCAAAAGGAAGATCCACACAATTTTCAAATCCCTCTTCAGAATAAGCTCCACCATATACTTTTTTCATTCTTCCATCTAAAAAAACAGAACTTTTAGAATTAAACTTTGTAAAATAGTAGTGACTGTATAGCTCAATGCTATTGATTCCCATACAGGGTATCTTATATCCCTGACTAAGTGCCCTAGTAAATGATACACCTATACGTATCCCCGTAAATGAACCAGGTCCTGCCACTACAATGATTGCATCAGGTTTTAAAATTTTTGTATTACTCAAAATTTCTCTAACATACCTTGAAAGTTTAATTCCTCCTTCCCTTGGAACTTTTTCCTTTTTTAAATTCATTTGGGTGACATTAGAATTTTCAATCAAAAATAATCCCACTACCATCCACTCGGTTACTGTATCTATAAATAGTACATTCATTTTGTATTATCCATTTAAAATTTTTATCTTTCTTTCATTTTCATCAATTGTTTCTATGGATACTTTAAAATTTATGTACGGATAGTATTCAAGGGCAATATCACCCCATTCAATTAAAGAAATTCCTTGTCTACCCCAAATTTCTTCAAATCCAAGGTTCTCTACATCTTCAGAAGTTTTGATTCTATAAAGATCAAAATGATAAAATATAATATTTTCAGAAACTTTATATTCATGGATTAAGTTATAAGTGGGCGAGTTTACAGTCACTTCAGGGTTAAAGGTATGAACAAAGTTTCTGATAAAAGTAGTCTTGCCTGCACCCATTTCACCACTGATCAGTACAATTCCCGTTTGGATATTTTTAAGTTTTTCCTGCAAATATAGGATAGGTTGTGTTAGCTCTTCTATCTGTTTCGGGTAAAAAATCATTCCCTATCTGTTTCCTTCTCTCTCTTTTTCTGGTAAAAATGGTTTTTCAATTTCAATTGGACTTTACTCTCAATGGAAGATTTTTATAAAGCCAAATTATTTTTTTATAAAAAATAAGTTAGAATGCAATACATCAATGTCTCTTACTAAAAAAATAACTTGAAATTCATATTAATAAAACTAATTATATTCCCTAAGGGTAAGAGAAATGAAATCTTTACCAGACGTTTGGGAAGGAAATACATTTGGTGACTCCAATATCGCTTGGATCTTGGTATCCATAGTTGACTTGGGTGATAGAATTCCAGCATTGGTTCAAGATCTTACTTCTAATACCTCGCATAATTATTTACATTTATAATATTTTAGGCTTAGATTCTCTATGAAAAAATAACTAGATTTAAGGAAGAAATCTTAAGTTGCAAGAATATCCCCTTTGAAATCCTATGAAAATATTCAATTATTATAACAAAGGATCATTGTTTGGGCGAAAAAAAGCTACCCACATCCAATTACAAAGGAACTAGAGACTTCTACCCGGAAGATATGGAATTTCGAAACTGGATGTTTTCCACCATGAAAAAAGTTGTGATGGGGTATGGATACAAAGAGTACGATGCTCCCATTTTGGAATCCATAGATCTCTATCGAGCCAAAAGTGGTCAGGAAATAGTGGAGAAACAGCTCTATGATTTTATCGACAAAGGGGATCGTCATGTGGTGATCCGTCCCGAAATGACTCCCACCCTCGCTAGAATGGTAGCTGCACGGTTGAGGGAGTTACCCAAACCAATTCGATGGTTTTCCATACCCAATCTATGGAGGTATGAAGCTCCAGGTCATGGGAGGCTTAGGGAGCATTGGCAGCTAAATGTTGATATCTTTGGAGTAAATTCTATCCATGCCGAAGTAGAGATTATTTCTTTGGCCTGTGATATCCTTTTTGCTTTTGGGGCACCAAAAGATTCTTTTCGAGTGAAATTTTCTCATAGGGGAATTCTCTCTTCGTTTTTAAAAACAACCCTTTCCCTTCCCCCAGAAAAAGAACAGGCTGTGGCAAAAATTTTGGATAAGAAAAATAAGATTTCCACCCAAGAGTTTGAGGATTCCCTCACAGAAATTTTAGACAGTCCCTCCATCCAAATTCCAAAAATTTACAAGTACTTAGGATCTAGTGTGGAGACATTGGGTGTGATGGATGGAATTGCAAAAGAGCCCGTATTTGCCATCCAAGAGTTTACAGAAAAAACTAAGATTCTTGGGCTCTCCGATTCTCTTGAATTTGATCCCTCCATCATTCGTGGTTTTGATTACTATACAGGTTTTATTTTTGAGATATTTGACACCGACAAAGAGAACAAAAGATCTTTGTATGGGGGTGGTCGCTATGATAACTTAATTGGTCTTTTTTCTTCTGAATCACTCTCAGGGATTGGGTTTGGGTTGGGGGATGTTACCTTAGAAAATTTTTTAAAATCCCACAAACTTGTTCCGAACTTTAACCATTACAAATCCATCTACATCCCACTTTTGCAAGATGCTTTCATCTCGGAAGTTTTAAACACAGCAAAAGAGATTCGAAGCGGGGGAATCCATTGTGAAATCAGTCTCGATGGAACCCAAAAATTGGGAAAGCAAATTCCCAGTGCTGAAAAGAAGGGTTATCGATACTTGCTCCTATTAGGTGAGGATGAAATAAACAATAAGACAGCTATCCTAAAAGATTTAAAGACTTCTACTCAGATTACTCTTCAAAAAGAAAATTTGATCTTAGAGCTGCAAAAAGTGTTGGGTATTTGATTTCTTTATTTGAAAAATGGGATATCTTTCTGGCTGAGTTAATTTTTAAGCACATAAAAAACTCCAAATTGGATTTTTTTCTTTCCAGAACCAATCGGGGTGAAGTTTTCGTACTGCTAATACTTTATTTATTGGTTAGCTCAAATTCTCGCGATATTTTTTCTACAATTCTCTATATCTCTCTTTTTTCTTTTATAAATGATCGAACCGTACTTTGGATTAAGAAAAAAATATCCAGAAAACGACCCTCTCTTAAAATTATGGGAAAAGAAAATAACCATCCCGACTTAAATCACTCCTTTCCCTCAGCTCATGCAGCCAATTCCATGACGGCATGTGTCTTACTCTATGGTATTTTTTCCCAGCACCCTTCCATTTTTTTGTTCACCCTTCTTGCCGGTGTGGGTAGGATGATATCCCTTCATCATTTTTTAAGTGATGTATTGGGAGGATGGTTGGTTGGATTTGTCTATGGTATTTCAGGAATTATTTTTTATCAATATGTTTGGCTCAAATTTCCTTTCCTGATTTTTTGAGAGCTTCTTCATAAAATAGGCGAAATTCTTGACATTATACTATGTAAAATTAATGTAAGTGAGAATATTCCCACGTAAGAGAGATAGGTTTTGAAGAAAAAAAAAGTATTTATATCCATATTAGTCTCCATTGCAATTGCACTCTCCGCTACACTCAACTGCGAACCCACCGCTAAAAAAAGAGTCACCAAATTTGGTGCAGAAGATTTTAATGAGGTTTTGAAATCTGTAGAACGCCATTATATCGATAAAACCATTGATATGGACAGAGCCTATACAGATGCAGCAGTTTTTGCAATGATGAGCCTTCCAAATTCTCTCTACCTCTATCCTGAATCGTACTACAATGAGCGAGATAAATTCGAAGAAAAAGATGATATAATGCCTGGAAAAGTTTTTAAACTTTCCCCAACTGATACATTTATAGTCTTTGAACCAGATTATAAAAAAGTTGATGAAATACGAAAGTCACGTCTCAAGTCAGAATCCCAAAAACCTAAAATGTCAAATGATGAATTGAAAAATCTAATCGAGAGAGAAAAAGGAAGGAAGGACGTCCTCACTGTGAGATGGGAACAAACTAAATTTTCTCGAAAAGAATTCGAACGGGTTATGGTGTTCATCCAAGAAAATATCAATAAGTACAAAATTCCCCCCATCAAAGATATGATGGGAGAACCAGAAGAAGATGAAACCCAAAAAGAGGAGTACAGCATGAAGGATGCCTGGCTCTCAGCTGCCAATGGTTATCTAAACTCTTTGGATCCCCATTCCAATGTATTTCTAAAAGAAGTTTGGGAAGAATCCATGGCTAAAATCCAGGATGGGAGTTTTGAAGGCATTGGGGCAATTCTAAGCGGAGGGGGAACTAGGGAAGTCATCGTTGAAAATCCCTTAGAAGATCGTCCGGCAGTTAAGGCAGGAATAAGAGCGGGGGATGCAATACTTGCTGTAGATGGAAAATCTACCAAAGGTTTAACTCTAGATAAAGTTGTGCGCAGAATCAAAGGTAAAAAAGGTTCAAAAGTTACCCTCCTTGTACGACGCACAGGTCAACCCAAAGCATTTGAAATCAAAGTAGTACGTGATACAATAGAGATAAAAAATGTCCAATCCCGTTTGTTAAAAGACAATGAACATATAGCATATATTAAACTCTCTGGTTTTGTTAGATCCAATACAGAATCTTCCGAAAAAGACATCATCTCCCATTTTAGAAAACTAGAAGAGGAAGCAAAAAAGAAAAATATCAAGCTAAAAGCATTGGTATTGGACCTTCGAAACAATGCGGGTGGGTATTTGGATTTGGCTGTGGATATCAGTGATATGTTTATCACCAATGGTGTGATTGTAAGCACAAGGAGTCCCGATAGGGGTGGAGTGGATGAACAGAGGGCAAAAGAAAAAGATCTAACTGATCTCCCCCTTGCTGTTTTGATCAATGCAAAGTCAGCATCCGCCAGTGAAATTGTCGCAAGTGCTATCAAAGACCACGGTAGGGGGATATTACTTGGAGAGAGAACATTTGGTAAGGCTACCGTCCAAAAGCTTATGGATCTTCCACACAACAATGATTATGTATTAAAAATCACACAATCCAGATACTACTCTCCCTCTGGAAAGACAATCCAAGTGGTGGGTGTAGAGCCAGATATAGAGGTCTCCGCAGAAGAAGATGGAAGTTTTCCTTTCCAGTACAGAGAAGAAAATATGTGGCATCATTTGCCTAAAATACCTTCAGAAGCAAAACCTAAAGAATACTTCAACATTGATTCCTTAAAAGATTGGGTGAAAGAAAATGGAAAAGCAGATAAAGCAATTGAGATTTCCAAGCAGGGAGCAATCAAGCCAGACTACCAGCTCCTGAGATCAATTGATTATATCAATGGCTTTGTAAACTTTAAGTAATTGCCTGAAAAAATAAAAACAGATTTTTTAGTGATAGGAAGTGGGGTAGCGGGTCTTACTGCTGCCTATAAACTTTCTAAATTTGGGGAAGTAACCATTGTCACTAAAAAATTTGATTACGAGTCCAATACAAACTATGCACAGGGGGGCATCGCCTCCGTATTTTCAAAAACAGATAACCCCGAAATTCACTTTCGTGATACAATAGAGGCTGGAGCAGGTCTTTGTGATGTCAATGCTACCCGAATCTTGGTAGAAGAGGGTCCCTCTAGGGTGAGGGAGCTCTTAGATTTAGGTGTTCCTTTTACAAAGGACAAAGATGGCAATCTTGATCTGGGACTAGAAGGTGGGCACAGAGAAAAAAGAATTGTACACGCCTATGACAGAACAGGAAGGGAAATTGAATCCACACTTCTATCACATGTGAAATCAATAAGCAATATAAAAATTCTTGAGCATCACAACTGTGTAGATTTAATCACTCCCCATCACATCAAATCTAAAATAAAACGGGAAAATATTTGTTATGGAGCCTATATCCTAGATTCCAAAAAAGGAGAGGTACTGCCTTTTTTAGCTAGGGCAACTATCATTGCCACCGGTGGAGCAGGGCAGGTGTACCTCCACACTACAAATCCTGCAATTGCTACGGGAGATGGGGTGGCTAGTGCTTATAGAGCAGGTGCCATTGTAAAAAATATGGAATTTTATCAATTTCACCCAACTTCCCTTTTCCATGAAAAAGGAAATTCATTCTTAATTTCAGAAGCTGTTAGGGGAAAAGGTGGAATACTTCGTCGTATGAGTGGTGAGCCATTTATGGCTGAGTACCACGAAATGGCAGATTTAGCTCCCAGAGATATTGTTGCAAGAGCCATTGATAACGAATTAAAAAAAACAGGAAATTCAAATGTCTTATTAGATGTAACACACTTAATAAAACCTGATATTATAAAACACTTTCCTTCTATCTATGAGAAATGTAAGTCTTTGGGTATTGATATCACAGAGCAACCTATACCTGTAGTACCTACAGCCCACTATATGTGTGGTGGAGTAGAAACTGATGTAGATGGTCTTACAAATATTAAAAATCTTTATTGTGTGGGGGAAGCTGCCTGCACTGGGGTGCATGGTGGAAATCGACTTGCTTCAAATAGTTTGTTGGAGGGTTTGGTTTTTGCTCATAGGATAGCAAAAAATATCAAAGAAAACATCTCCTCGATTATCTTTACCGATGACCATGGTGAAGTCCCCCTTTGGGATAAAGAGGGATTGAAAAATACGGAAGAGTGGGTACTGTTGTCACATGATCTTTACGAAATAAAAACAATCATGAGTGATTATGTGGGAATCGTTAGAAGCAATTTACGTTTGGAACGGGCATTTAGAAGAATTAACCTGATCTATGATGAAGTTAGGGATTATTATAATCGAACCGTCATTTCAAATCAATTGATAGAACTTAGAAATTTAACCCAAATTGCCAAATTAATCATAGGTTCTGCTTTGCAAAGAAAAGAGAGCAGGGGATTGCACTTCTCTACGGATTATCCCGAAAATCGCTCACCCTCACGACAGGATACGATAGTAAGAAACGAAGAAGTTATTTTTAACTAAAAAACACCACTTATTGTGAGATACACTGATCTTCCTGGAAGTGGGTACCCAATGATATCATATGTCCTATAATTCAAAATATTTCTAATATCCAATCCTACCATGAGTTCTTTATTTGTCTCCGAGTCTTTATACACTGTATATTGTAAAAAACTATTGTATATCCATCTGGCTTCTTGGAAATTTATAAATTCATTGGATCTATCCCTATAGGTAGCTCCAATAAAATTAATCTCTCCTCCCACCTCTAATTTCTTATATCTATAACTTACAGAGCCAAACCACTCATGCATGGGACGCAATGGAAGATACTTCCCTTTTAAATAAGGTATATCGGAAGTATTGAGAGCCTTTTGGTAGGTGTAATTGGAAAGTAGCTTCCATTTATCATTTAATATAAATTTTGTTACTAGTTCAATACCTTTTATATTTGCTGAATCTATATTTTCCGGTCGGAGGGAAAATTGAGAATTTGGTACAAATAAAATCATATCCTGGATTCTTTTTTCAAATCCTGAAATAGTATTGGTAAATTTAAAATTTACTCCAGTATAATCTAATACAATTCCTAAATCTGTATTTCGACTTCTCTCTGGTTTTAATGTTGTATTTCCCAAAATACTTCCTCTTTCACCAAAAAACTCTGAGAACAAAGGGATTCTATTTTCTTTGGAATAATTTCCTTTTATACTAATAGAGTATATCGAATTTTTAATTAAATGTAGTACTGTCCCCATCCTAGTATTGAGAAATTCAGTTTTACGAGAAGAGGAAGGTAGTCTATATTCATTTATGATAGATGAGTATATATCTGGAATTGAGGGATTTTCATTGAATCTATCTACAAAGACCTCATTTTGTATTACGGGTAATAAAATTAGTTTATCTTTAAATAATCGTATTTCATCTTGAACTTGAAAAGTAGTATGGTTTCTAAATTTTTTTGTTGATTTATCTGTAATTTCATCGTATCGGTTTCTTTTATCTCTAATAAATGATTCTTTTTCATTGGAAACTAGTATTCTAAAAATTTGGTTGTACTTCAAAAGTGATAATGTGGGAAGTGCATGAAATCCATAATTCCCAATTTTTGCTAAGGAATTTGGAGTGCCAGATGAAAATTCTTGCAGTGGATCAAAAAGATGATCTCTTTCTGCAGTATAAAAAAGTCTAGAATCAAAAGAAAAATTTTCTATAAATAATGACTTTGTAGATGTAGAGATTCCACTTGTATTACGGAAATATTCTCTCTTCACCTCTTCTGTTTGGTTAGAGCCAGGACCCGGAATCCCATTTGTTCTAGCATTAAAGTCATTTAAAAAATGAATTGTAGTAGAATCGCTTATATCCAAAGAGAGTTTTGTTGTAAAATTATATCTATCAAATTGAGCATTTTTTCGTCTGGTATCTTTATCGTCGTATGAATTTAGAACGGGTGTGCCATTGTTTGATCTAAATAAAAAATTTTGGTCAGACTTTTCCTTTTGAACAAAAATTGAGTACCTTGTTTTTTCTGTAAAATTTGAGTGAAAGCCACTCAATTTAAAAGTTTGAAAACTCCCCAAGCCAACGGATGCTCGATTGATTTTTTTAGGTTCGGTTTTATTTGTAAGTAGGTTCACTGTTCCACCAATCGCTGAATTGCTAAAGCCCGAGGATAGACCACTTTTATAAATCTCTATTTTTTCTAAATTATCAAAGCCCAGATCACTGAGGTTCACTTCCCCCCCTTGCGAATTGTTGAGGGGAATCCCATCCACATAAATGCGAACCTGATTAGCATTCGATCCCCTGATAGAGAGAGTGGAATAGGATCCCAACCCCCCAAATCGACGAATCTTTAAACCCGCCTCCCTTTCTAATATATCTGTGAGATTTGTATATCTCCCTTTGAAATCTTCCGCTTTGATAGTTTCCGTAAAACCAGCTGGATCAGATTTTACAGAGGAAGTTGAGCTATTTTTAGTGGTGCCTATGACTTCTAACGGTTTTTTTTCTTCTGCAAGTAACCAGGTTTGGAGAATAAGATATAGGACAATAGAGTAAAAAGAAACCAAGTTTTATCGATTAAAAATTTGGAACAATAGACTTAATAGAACGCTTAACAAAATAGAGGTTGTGATAGGAATATAAATGGAGTAGTTCTCCCCTTTGATTTGGATGTCCCCGGGAAGATTTCCAAAGGGCAGACTGATTTTAAAATGAAGGAGTAACCCGACAATAGCTATGACCAATCCTAAAACGATCAGGGTTATTCCAATATTAGGTTTCATACCAAATTAAGATTCCTAAGCCAAAGGGTTTCGTCAACCAGAAAGGCAATGAAAATTATTGTGAATTTTTTTATTTATATTGACTTTATTTTGAAACAAAATATAGTCTAACGAATTCTTTCTATTCCCAGAAAGAAAATCCTGATCTTACAGAAGAATTTACTTATGAACAATAGAATTTTGTGCATAGCCTCATGTCTGATTATCCTGTTTTGTACTGGTATTCTCAATGCCCAAACCGTACAGGATGCAGCCGGCAAAAATACCAAGAGCGTAGAAGATACTGTTGGTAATTTACCATTTAAAATATCAGAAGAAAAAAGAATCTCTGCAGAGGATCTAGCAAAGAAGAAGGAAGGTTGGTTTCCAACTGGAATTGGAGGACCTTTTAGCGACCCAAACAATGGTTCAGGATTTGGGGGTAGGGTATTTCTTTTTAACAACGGAAGAAAGGATGATCCATTCTTTGCATATACACCATATAGACAAAGGTTCTTCTTAAACCTTTCCAATACCACAAGAAAAGCTCAATATCACGAACTAAATTTTGATGCTCCCTATTTTTTGGATTCTCAATGGCGTGTTCGGGCAAATTTGATTTATGATAGAAACCCCAACAACCTATTCTTTGGGATAGGGGAAAGGTCATTGACAGGTTTAAACTATAGAGATAGGAACGAACTTGGACAACCATACACAACAAATGGCTTCTTTGACCAATACGAGAGAGCAATTTCTTATAGAAGGGAACCCAATGGTCCCAATGAAACTATTGTTTCAGATAACCAATATGTAAATACCTATCTTAATTCTACATATCCAGCACTCCAAAATCAAAAAATCACCGACCGTAAGTATCATAGATATGATCTCGAAGCAACTTCTGCGAACATGTCGGGTGAAAAGTCCTTCTTCGATGGATTGGTTCGTTTGGTTGTAGGGTCCCGACTCTCTAGAAACAAAGTGAGAACGTATGATGGAACCCTTCAAAAAGCCCAGGATCCTTATTTTGGGGATACATCCTTTGGCCTTGCAAACATTGATATCCCTACACTCCAAGGGAAAACCAAATTAGTAGAAGACAGCGAAGCCAAGTTGATCAGGGGATTGAATGGTGGATATGTGAATTTACTGAGGGTGGGTATGGTCTATGATACGAGGGATTATGAACCCGATCCATCTAGGGGTATATTTGCTGAAGTAACCCATGAAAGATCTATGAAGCAAATTGGATCAGATTATAATTTCAATCGAACCTATGGAAGTGTGCGATACTTCTTCAAAGTTTTACCAGACTCTATTACAAAAAAGAAATTAATTTTAGCCACACGTTTTTCCCTTGTGAACACCACAGGAGACGCGCCTTTCTATGAATATAGAAATATGTGGGGAACGGAAGGAGGTCTATCTGGATTGGGTGGTAGAACTACTCTGAGGGGTTTTATACAAGATCGTTTCGTGGGTCCTGTGATGGGATTTGGAAACATTGAATTGAGATACAGAGTTTATGAATTGCCCGGGTTTACATTTAACATTGCCCCCCTCTTTGACTTTGGTCGCCCCTGGGATAAGATAGGTAATATAGGATTAAAAGATTATAAGTATTCCTATGGTTTGGGTTTGAGGATTATTTGGAACCAATCTACTATTATTTATTTAGAATGGGCTAAATCAAGAGAAACAGAAAACTTTGCAAAAGGTCCGTTTGCTGGTTCAAATTTTTATCTAAACTTCGGACATATTTTCTAGGATGAGAGACATGAAAAAGAATCTATTATTATTACTCTTACTAACTTTTTTCTACAATTGTGAGATGCAGCCAAAATCTTATAAATTTGGTATACCAGAAGAAGAACTCTCCCAAATCCTATATGGGCTAATCAATTCCTCTTCTTCTGTTTCCACTTTCTCCACGGAAACAACGTATGGAACTATGCAATTTGCAAGTACGAGATTGGAATGGAAAAGGTGTGCTCAGGGTCAGGTGTACAGATCAACTCAAAAGGATTGCCAGGGCACTACAATTCCCAGTATCTTCACTCCCAATGACTTGAAGTACGGTGCAACCAGGCATACTTACTGCAATGATCCATCCAATAGTTGTAATTCGTTAGCACTTATTCCTATTCTCAATTCTACCTTAACATCAACTACCTCAAATGTTACCGCATATGCAACATGCAATGCAGACACCACAGGTGTATCAAGCGGTGTTACTGCAGGCTCTTGGCGAGTTCCTACCATTGTGGAATTGAAAGCCCTCTCAGCATTGGGCAGGGTTGCAACACTTAAAACTTTTCCTGATTCTCCAGATGAAATCTTTTGGAGTTCATCCTCTGAAGTTGAAAATCTATTAGGACAAACGGCGTATGCTGTGGATTTTTCACCAGAAGTATATGGAAATGAAAAGAAGATTAAAAAAGATACAAAAAATTATATTCGTTGTGTGAGAAGCTACTAAATAAGAGCGAAATCTTCTGAGGTGCGATAGAAAAAAGTAGTTAGTTTTTTTCTTCGTGCCTCTGCATAAATCCCATAAGCTCCATTTCATATAGTTTTATATATTTTAAAAAATTGTAATAAGCCCCTAAAACGGCTAATATCAAACCATGCTTACCATCTAAAAAACCAAATTTAATAATATACATCTGGAAAAACTTATATACCCCCTCCAAGATAGAGAAGATTACTCCTGCCCGTTTTCCTTTTGAATAATTTTCGCGGGCCGTGAGGCTGGAGTAAGTATCAATAAATTTTAAATGATCAGAAATATTTCTGTAAGAATAGTGTAAGATTGGGGAATCGAGTTTGATTGTTTTTCCCTCGACAGAGACTTTCTCATGGACTAGAAAACCTGTGAATTTTCCATATTTTTTTTGAAACAATCTTAATTGAAAATTGGGATACCATCCACTGTGGTAAATCCATTTCCCAAGGTAAGTGGTGAGCCTTGGAAATTCTATGCCTTTGGTTTCGGTCCAGCTTATTTCCGAAAGAGATCTAAGTTTGGTAATAAGATCTTCTGTTATACATTCATCTGCATCTAGAGAGAGTACCCATTCATTTTTAGAGAGATTGATGCAAAAATTTTTTTGGTTGATATAGTTATCAAAATTTCTTACTTCAATCCTTACTTTTGGATATGATTTAGCAATTTCTACAGTTTTATCTTGGGATCCAGAATCTACTATGATGATTTCATCTAATGATTGTAAACTATTAAGTATACGCCTAATATTATCCTCTTCATTGAGAGTGATAATACAGGCAGTGATTGGGGGCATTATTAGGAACGTTTACTTTTAAATTCTGCACTTAAAGGGATTTCTAGTCTGGCTGTGGTTGTTTCACCCGATATGGAGATTCGGAAATAATTAGGGTCAATGCCTTCACCCTTTAGCATGATTATGATAAGAGCCAATCCTAAACCTGCTCCTTCTGTGTTGTCAGCATTGTCCATATAAAACATAGCCAAATCATCATAACCCATTGCTTTCGCTAATTTTTCACGGATAGACTTTTCTTCTTGTTTTGTAATTGGGGTATTGTTGGTGACTGAAATTGTAATACCACCATTGTTATATTCAAAACGTATGATACAGGAATATCCCTTATTCTTGGACTTAGGACCATACTCTATTCCCATTGCTTCACTAAAAGATGCTTTATACTCTTTTATTCCTTTTGAGTAGTCCTCTGGGTTTAAAATATCATAACCCTTTTCCTCAAAAAAAACTCTCTTTTGGTTGGCTTTGCAAGCATTTATACCAAGTTCTTTGAGAATAGTGTACACAAGAGGAACTATTCCAGGGCGTTCACTTTTAGCAAAGATAATATTTAAGTTTTCATGGATAACCTGTTCGAGCTCTTGAGAAATCCTATATGTTTTTATTTGGATATAAGATTGGTTATCCCTTTCCATTTGGATGTTGTCATCAATTACAATCGTTTCCGAAGACATGGTGTAAGCTATACTATGATGCCATTTCCCTGTCAAGATTGATCTTATGTTCTGGGAAAAAAAATACTGTTTATTTAAACTTTTTTTTATTTCCCATTTTCCAAGAGATGAATGTACTCTGCTATGGAATCATGTAGACTTAAAAACCCCTCATTGTACCCCGTGCTTAGTAATTTTGTTGTGTCTGCTTTTGTATAGTATTGGTACTTGGGCTTTAAGTAATCTGGCATATCTATGTATTCAATATTTTCTTTCAGAGAGAGTGCTTTAAAAAGTGCTTTTCCCAAATCGTTCCATGACTCTGCAATTCCCCTTCCCACATTGTACAAGCCATAGCATGGATTGTGGAGGAGGTAGAGGGTTATTTTTGCTGCATCTCTTGCAAATAAAAAATCCCGTTTTTGTTCCCCATCTTGGTACTCTGGAAGGTAAGACTTAAATAGGGTCAATTTATTTGTAGCTTTGATTTGTTCATATCCTTTGAGAACAACACTTCTCATATCCCCCTTATGAAACTCTCCATACCCAAAAATATTAAAGTACTTTACTCCGGTTATTTTAGAAAGAAATCCAAACTTATTAGCATAGAGATCATAGAGGTGTTTGGAATAACCATACATATTGAGGGGATTCAGAGTTCCCAAATTAGATTCTACATATCCATTTTCTCCTAGGCCATAGGTTGCAGCACTAGATGCATAGAGAAAACGAATTCCCCGTGTCATGCAAAATGCTCCCAGTTTTTGAGTGTATTTATAGTTATTTTCTATGAGATATGTCCCATTTGTTTCTGTGGTGGAGGAACATGCCCCTAAGTGGATAAGGTGTGTGTATCCCTGGAAGGAATCGCCATTTAAAATAGCCTTTAAAAACTCATCTTTCTCTATGTAATCTGAAAATTGAAGCCTTGAGAGATTTTTCCATTTTTCAGATGTGCCTATGTGATCTACAACTAGGATATCCATCTCACCCCTTAGGTTTAATTCAAGGATGATATTTGAGCCTATCAAACCAGCTCCACCCGTTATGATGTATTTTTGTTTCATATCTTCTACTATCACTGGAATCTTATTCGGGTAAATAGTTTTTTCTACCTAAATTAGGAACCACTTCTTAGATTGGATTTAACAATATGTTAAAAAATAAGAAACAAATTCGTCATATCTTTTTAGATGTGGGAGATACACTTTTATTTTTAGGAATTCCACCGGGTGCTATCTATTTAGATGTATTGAGAAAGCATGGAATACTTAAAATCCACCACAGAGACGCTGATTTAAAAACCTATTTTGCTGAAGCGTGGAGTGAAATGAACTCCAAACCAAATCCAGATTGGAAGGATAGATATAGAATTCATCCCCATGGTCAGGATGGATGGTGGAAAGAACTTATTTCTTTATTTTTACAAAATGTTTTGGGTGAAAGTAAAATTAATTTATCGGAAAGTATTTATAAAGAAATATTTGATAAATTCGAAAATGAGTCCTTATGGGACATTGAACCAAGTTTTTTTGTACTACAAGAATATGCTCAAGAACATAATATTGAGTTGGGGATTATTTCTAACTGGGATTATCGGTTGAGGGGATTGTTGGAAAGAAAAAATCTAATAAATTATTTCTCACCCGTACTTATATCTGCTGAGTTTGGATATGAGAAGCCCTCTGAAGTAATTTTCCAAAAAGCATTAGAAATGTCAGGAAGGGAACCCGAAGAATTGATCTATGTGGGAGATAAACCAGAATTAGATTTTTTTACACCCATTCGAATGGGTTGGAATGCATTTGTGATTGGTGCAAAAAAAAGAGCGGATGTTCCCTATATATCCACTCTTTCTGACCTTATTTTATTGATAGAAGGAAAGTGAAAGTTGTACTACAATTAAGAGTGTCTTTTGGAGTCATATCCTTCCGATAGTTCTTTTTCTAATTTACATTTTGGATAAGACCCGGGATTTAAAGGGACTCCTAGGTAACCTAGAGCTGTTTGTGGATTTACAATGCTAATGTCCCATCCACCTACAAAGTACTTACAACCATAGACTTTATTTTTACATAAAATTTGAGTGGCTTTGGGTTTTGGATATGCCCATGCTGAGGGTGGGTTTACACAACGGTTTTCAAGTTCTGCAATTTTTCTAATGCGTGATACGGTTGATTTAAATTCTTTGAATCTTGCTATGATTGGATAGGCTAACTCTTTGAGAAAAATTCCTTTTTCTGTATTGTATGTAAACATAATTAGGAGTTGTTCCACGATATCTTCTTTGGAGTTTTCCAATTTTTTATGGGTTTCTTTTATAAACCTGGCAATCTTCATTGCTTCTGTTAGGAGGTGGATGGCTTCTGGACGGGGAGGGTCATTTTCTGATTCTGAATCACCACGATCTACCTTTAAGAGGAGAGAATTTCGCTTGAGAGTTTCATAGTCGAGGGGAACAACTTTTGATTCAGTGTAGATCTCGGGTAAGATATTTCCCTCAATCGATTGTACTATTTCATCGGAGAGACCAACATTTTGTGCTGTGATAGAACTCAACTTGGAAACTTGGATCATATCAGCTTCGGTGTAGTAAGTTTGCTTCCAGTAATCCGATTCAGAATAAACCATATCTATAAAAAAGCCCCCTAAAAAAGCATGGCGATGGATGAACTTCATGGGATGAGGTTTTTGGATGATGGTGCCCAATGTCAAAAGGGAAAGTTCTATAGCATATTCAAAAAATTCTGGTCTTTCGATCATCAATCGATAGAAAATAAGGAGAATCTTGGGTTCATAAAAGGAGCTTTGGATAAAGGATGTATAATTACTTATGATAGAAGAGCTATGATCAAAAAGATGTTTGATGAACTCATCTTTGGAATCATCGATATAGGGAGTGATTTTTTTAGCAACGGCAAACCCCAATTTCTCGAGTAAATCATTGTTCATATGAATTTTAAAATTTTGATCGTATTGACCATCCATACTTTCCAGTTTTTTGATAGCAGATTCTTTTATGCTTACAAGTTCTTTGATTAGGATATTTCCTGTTTTGTCTTTGATTGCTTCTTTGAGCTGGATTATACCAACAAGGTTGTTATCCACAGTAAATTTAGAAAATTCCTGAAAGTTTGTAAATTCAATACCTTTTGATGTGATGTACATATGGATTCCTTTGGGTTTTTGGTCTCGGGCTTGCTAAGTTATAAAACTATCTAAGGAGTTCTAAAAAATATCAAACTAAAAACTAAACTTGCCCCTTTATTTTTTGGTGTAGTGATATTATTTTTTTTGGATGAATACCTGAAAGTGAGGAAAATTTACTCACTGAATTTTCTGTAACCTTTATTGTAGTACAATAGTGGTGATTTATCTTCATTTGTATGGGCGTGATTTACCAACCCTATAAAAATGGTGTGGTCTCCCCCTTCATAGGTTTTGTGATTGGAGCAAACTAGGTAGGAGAGGGAGGATTCCAAAACGGGGATATCTTCTATAAATTTGGGATTTAAACTTTTTAAAATTTCATTTCTATCCGTCTTGGAGCTAGAAAATTGATTGGAGATGGATTCCTGTTCATTGGAGAGGATATGGACTGCATACCCCTTGGAAAGTAAGAGTTTGTCATGGCTAGAAGATGTCTTATGGATATTGAAAAGAATGAGAGGGGGATCGAGGGATAGGGATGTAAAACTTGAGACGGTAATTCCGCTTAAGAGGGATTCATCCCGGTAGGTGATGAGGGTGACTCCCGATGCAAATCTGCCCAGGCTTTTTTTAAATTCTTCAATTGCTATCATTGTTTACCTTCCTCCTATTTTTGGAATTCTCTCGACCAATTGTCAATTGAAAAAAGAATGATCGAGAGAGAGGTTTTCATGTCACTCACCCATATTAAAATCCGTGGAGCTAAGGCTCACAATTTAAAAAATATAAATCTAGATATTCCGAGGGATAAATTGGTTGTGATCACGGGGCTCTCAGGATCCGGTAAGTCATCTTTAGCATTTGATACAATCTATGCTGAGGGACAGAGGCGGTATGTGGAAAGCCTCTCCTCTTATGCCAGACAATTTTTAGGCCAAATGGACAAACCCGATGTGGATCTCATCGAAGGATTGAGCCCTGCCATCTCTATAGAACAAAAGACAACACATAGAAATCCAAGATCCACGGTTGGCACTGTCACGGAAATATATGACTATATTAGATTGTTGTATGCAAGGATTGGTAAACCCCATTGCCATAAGTGTGGGGCATTGATATCATCTTTGAGTGTAGACCAAATTTTAGATAGGATCCTACACTTTCCCGAAAATACAAAGCTCATGATTTTAGCCCCCATAGTTAATTCTATGAAGGGGGAGCATAGAGAAGTATTTGAAAAGGCTAAAAAAGATGGTTTCAATAGAGTTCGGGTGAATGGAGAAATCGTAACACTCGAAGAAGAAATAAAATTAAAAAAAAATATAAAGTCAACCATAGAAATAGTTGTGGATCGCCTGGTGATGAAGGAAGGGATCCGGGGACGGCTGAGTGATTCTGTAGAAATTGCCCTGAAAGAAAGCAATGGAATCTTAATTGTAAATGATATGAGTAAAGATCATTACTATTCAAAAAATCTAAGTTGTCCAAATTGTGAAAACGTATCCATTCCCGATCTTGAACCCAGAATTTTTTCCTTTAATTCTCCGCAGGGAGCTTGTAATCAATGCGATGGGTTGGGAACCCTTATGGAATTTGATGAGGATTTACTTGTGAATGACCCCGAGCTTTCCCTCATGGAAGGATGCTTGGAAGTTTGGGGAAAAAAGGGTGGATACTGGTATATGGCTACTATTCATGCTCTGGCAAAGAGTATGAAGTTTGATTACAATACTCCATGGAAAGATTTGAGTAAAATTATAAAAAAAACTATTTTAAATGGTGATAATAATATTAAAATTGATTATGATTTTAGAAAGGAAGATTCCCATTTTGAGTTTTCCAGAGAATTTGAAGGTGTAGTACCAAATCTTAGAAGGAGATATAAAGAGACTAAATCAGATTCTATGAGGCAATGGTTTGAGTCTTTTATGACAAACCATCCATGTCCCGCCTGTGGCGGAAAACGATTGAAGCCCGAGAGTTTAGCTGTAAAAGTCGAAAATTTGGGAATATTTGACTACGTTTCAAAAAGTGTAGAAAAAGCCCTTCATTTTTCTAGCAATCTAAAGTTAGCAGGTTCTGAAGAAATCATTGCAAAACCCATTCTAAAAGAAATAATCCAAAGATTAAAATTTTTAAACGATGTGGGAGTGGGGTATCTCACTCTAGAGAGAAGTGCGGGCACACTCTCAGGGGGAGAGGCTCAGAGGATTAGGCTTGCAACCCAAATAGGATCAAGGCTTATGGGTGTGCTATATATATTGGACGAACCCTCCATAGGCTTACACCAAAGGGATAATACAAAACTTATCAATACACTTAAAGATCTGCGTAATATTGGTAATACTGTTTTAGTGATTGAGCATGATGAAGAGACCATGACAGAAGCCGACTATATCATAGATATGGGTCCTGGAGCAGGTGTACATGGGGGAAATGTCATTGCAGAGGGGACACCTTCAGATATTAAAAAGAATAAAAATTCAATCACGGGAAAGTATCTCTCCGGGAAAGAAAAAATCCAAATACCTTCATCAAGAAGGAGTGGCAACGGACAGAAATTAAAAGTCATCGGTGCCACTGAAAATAACTTAAAAAATATAGATATAGAATTTCCATTGGGATGTCTTACGGTAGTTACTGGGGTGTCGGGGAGTGGAAAATCAACCTTGGTCAATGAGATACTTCACAATGAACTAGCTGCAAGGATTATGCGAGCAAAACTAGTGAGTGGAAAGCATAAAAAAATCGAGGGGATAAAATTTCTAGATAAAGTCATAAACATAGACCAATCTCCTATAGGTCGTACACCTAGATCAAATCCAGCAACCTATACAGGATTGTTTGCCCCCATTAGAGAGCTATTTAGCAATTTAGAAGATGCGAGAGTGAAAGGGTATGGGCCCGGTAGATTTAGTTTCAATGTATCGGGAGGAAGATGTGAACGTTGCGAGGGAGATGGAATCCTTAAAATTGAAATGCATTTTTTACCGGATGTTTATGTAACTTGTGATATATGTTCCGGAAAGAGATACAATCGCGAAACACTTGAAGTAAAGTTTAAAACAAAAAATATCTTTGATGTGTTGGATATGACAGTGGAAGAAGCTGCTATTTTTTTTGAGAATATTCCCTCTATTAAGCGAAAGCTCGATACACTTAAAGATGTGGGATTGGACTATATCAAACTTGGACAGGCAGCTACCACATTTAGCGGAGGGGAGGCTCAAAGGATAAAGCTTGCAACTGAACTCTCCAAAAGATCCACAGGTAAAACACTTTATATTTTAGATGAACCCACAACTGGGCTCCATTTTGAAGATGTAAAAAAATTATTAAATGTACTACAAACCCTTGTGGAAAAAGGTAATTCCATGATAGTGATTGAACACAATTTAGATGTGATCAAGTGTGCTGACTACATCATAGACATGGGACCCGAAGGTGGGGATGGCGGGGGAATGGTAGTGGGTGTAGGCACACCCGAAGAAATTGTAAAGATAAAAAATTCTTATACGGGTCAGTATTTAAAGGGAATTTTACAATAGGAAATTTAGTGGGAAAGAAATTTTCCCACTAAAAAAATTAATTATTTTTTTAATTTCAATCTTTCTTTCATCTCAAATTTCTTTGTTATTTTTTTTGTAACTACTCAGCGAGTTTGGAATTAATCCAAAATACTAAATTTCTTTTTAATTTAAATTTTTCTTTCATCTCAAATTTCTTTGTTACTTTTTTCGTAACTACTCAGCGAGTTTGGAATTAATCCAAAATACTAAATTTTTTTTTAATTTCAATTTTTCTTTAATCTCAAAATTCTTTGTTACTTTTTTCTTCTCTTTATGAAAAGAGAAGAAGAAAGTAACCAAAA
>Ga0209550_10001068_pt1 | contig 26402 bp, 26 predicted proteins | sample LauGreSuBDMM15SN_2_FD_187567 | JGI IMG/M metagenome (GOLD analysis project Ga0209550, IMG submission 187567) | Freshwater lake microbial communities from Lake Michigan, USA - Su13.BD.MM15.SN (SPAdes) (version 5) | ecosystem: Environmental > Aquatic > Freshwater > Lake | place: Lake Michigan... | reverse complement strand
CTTGCTGCTTTCATGTCCTAACAAACTCTGAATATACCTCAAATCTGTTCCATTTTCCAACAAATGCGTTGCAAAACTATGCCGTAAACTATGAACACTTACCCTTTTTGTTTTTCATGCCTTTTTATAGCTATTCCTAAACTAGCTTTGCAAATTAAACTTAAAACCTAATTTTGCGCTCTCAAAATAAATCTGTTTTATGATAAAATTATCTGTGAACATAAATAAGCTTGCGCTTATCCGCAACTCTAGAGGTGGCAATAATCCAAATTTGGTTAAATCAGCCAAAGATTGCGAACTGTTTGGGGCAGATGGAATTACTATTCATCCCCGTCCAGATGAGAGACATATAAGGTATTCTGACGTTTATGAATTAAATGAGGTAGTAAAAACCGAGTTCAACATTGAAGGCAATCCAAAAGAACAAAAATTTGTTGATTTGGTACTAGCTATAAATCCTATTCAAGTAACCTTGGTTCCTGATAATCAAAATCAATTAACCAGCGATCATGGTTGGGATACCGTTCAAGAGTTTGCGTATTTATCAGAAATTATCACAGTTTTTAAAAAAGCGGGCATAAGAACTTCCGTATTTGTTGATCCCAATCTAAAAATGGTTGAAGGAGCTGCAAAAGTTGGCGCAGATAGAATTGAACTCTATACCGAAAGCTATGCTGCAAACTATGAAGCAAACAAAGAAGCAGCTATTCTACCCTATATTCAATCGGCTCAAACCGCAATAAATTTGGGCTTAGGCATAAACGCTGGGCACGATTTAAACAAGGAAAATTTAGCTTATTTTGCCAAGAATATTCCAGGATTAATGGAAGTTTCTATAGGCCATGCTTTGGTTTGCGATGCCATTTACCTGGGACTAGAAAATACCATTCAAATTTACAAAAGAGCCCTAGTGAATTAACTATTTAACAATGGTTTCTTCTCTATCTGGCCCTACGGAAATGATGCTTACAGGCACTTGAATTTGCTTTTCAACGTATTCCATGTAGTTTCTAAAAGTTTCTGGAAGTTCATTGTATTGCTTCATCACACTTAAGTTGCCTATCCAACCGGGGAAGGATTTATATTGAGGTTTAATCAACTCATCATCCATATTAAAAGGCAGTTCATTGGTAAGCTTGCCATTGATTTCATAAGAATCACAAACATTAACTTGATCAAAGCCACTCAACACATCGCTTTTAGTACAAATTAAATCTGTTACACCATTGAGCATGATCGCATATTTTAAAGTAGGCAAATCTAACCAGCCTGTGCGCCTTGGCCTACCTGTAGTTGCGCCAAATTCATGACCTAGTTTCCTCAATAACTCACCGGTTTCATTGTTTTGTTCTGTAGGAAAAGGTCCATTACCAACTCTGGTGCAATAGGCTTTAAAAATACCAAAAACCTTGTCTATTTTTTGAGGTGCTAACCCTAAGCCACTGCAAGCGCCGCCAGTAATGGTGTTGGAGGAGGTAACAAAAGGGTATGAACCAAAATCAATATCCAATAAAGCACCTTGGGCACCTTCAGCTAAAACCTTTTTTCCATCGGTAATTAACTTGTTGATATAATACTCTGTGTTAATGATTTTAAATTGTTTGAGGTATTCCACAGCCTCAAAAAATGCTGGCTCATAATCGGCCAAAGTGTATTCATGATTGAGAGAATCTAGTAATTTCTTGTGATTAGCTACCGCAGTATCATACTTTGATTTAAACTGATTACCAATTAAATCGCCAATACGCAGGCCACTTCTGCCAATTTTATCTTGGTAAGTTGGGCTAATTCCTCTAAGGGTTGAACCAACCTTGTGAATACCTTTATAGGCTTCGCTTGCGGCATCAACCAATCTATGGGTAGGTAAAATTACATGGGCTTTTTCGGAGATGAATAAGTTTTTGCGAATATCAATTCCAGTGGTTTCTGCTTTTTCAATTTCTTTTTTTAATTGAACCGGATCCACCACTACCCCATTGCCAATAATATTGATGCAATGCTCATGAAAAATACCTGAAGGAATGGTATTTAAAACATATTTATTGCCCCCAAACTCAAGGGAATGCCCAGCATTAGGACCACCCTGAAACCTGGCAACTACATCATATTTTGGGGTTAAAACATCTACTATTTTACCTTTGCCTTCATCGCCCCACTGCAAACCTAACACTACATCAACCTTCATATTTCTAATCTTCTTTTTTTACTAACTTCTTACACGAAAAACATTTCCCTTCAGCATCTAATTGTGGGTCACCAAACAAGTACAATGAATGATTGGTAATGGTAAATTGCATCAACTCGCCCATGGTTGTTTTAATCTGTTGAATTCTTGGATCGCAAAACTCATGAACCTCTGAGCAATTGTTACAAATTAAATGGTCGTGTTGTCTGAACCCATAAGCTTTTTCATACCTAGAAATGTTTCTGCCAAATTGGTGTTTGATAACCAAACCACAATCCAATAATAAATCCAAGGTATTATAAACAGTGGCTCTGCTCACTCTGTAGTTCCTGTTCTTCATGTGTTCGAACAGGGTTTCTACATCAAAGTGCTCCTTGTTAGAATAAATTTCATCGAGAATGGCAAAGCGCTCAGGGGTTTTTCGCTGCTGATGTGCTTCTAAAAACTCAACAAATTTATTTTTAACTTCTGCCTTTAACTTTTCACCATTATATGCTTCAATCGCCATTTCAATTCATTAATCTTTCAAAGTTAGCATAATCTCAAATAGTTTACCCATTGAGAAGGCAGGTGTTGAAAGAAAGTTAAAAACCTACATTTTACGAAACCAAATAAAATACTGAATATCATTACACTAAGCACAAACTAGCAATACCTTAACTCAAATCCACCCTATTTACCGTGATTAATTCGCTTGCACTTTTTATGGAGCTCATAATTGTTTCCAATTGCCTGGTATCATGCACTTCTAACATAATATTACCATCAAACATTCCATTGTGGCTATTCATACTAATAGACCTCATGTTTACTTGTAATTGCTTTGAAATGATATCTGTAATAATGCTTACAATACCCACACTATCAATACCAGAAACCTTGATAGATGACAGGAATGCTTTTTGATTTGTTTTTTCTGAATTTGCCCACTTGGCCTTGATAATTCGGTAGCCATAATTGCTCATTAAAGCTAGGGCATTGGTACAAGAAATGCGGTGTATTTTAACGCCTTCACCAACCGTTATGAACCCAAAAATTTCATCGCCTGGTATGGGACTACAACATTTGGCAAATGAATATTCCATGTTTGCTTCATTCTCGGAGAGGATAATGGCATCATTTGGCAACACAGGCTGTGGCTTGCTTTTGGCGGCAGGAATAATAGGTTCAGGCACCTTGTTTTTATCTGCCAATAAAACAGCCTCAATATCTAATTTGGTTCTGTCAATGGTTTCATTAGCCAATTGAAAATACAAATCAGCAACCGTCTTGAGTTTGTAATGCTTGAGCAAAACATATAAGGATTCTGAGTTAAAGGGCAATTTGGCCGTTTTAAATTTGCGCTCCAAAATTTCTTTGCCTAAAACAGAGGCCTTTAATTTAAGTTGTTTAAAGTACTCTCTTATTTTTGATTTGGCTTTGGCAGTAACCACAAATTCGAGCCATTCCTCATTGGGTTTTTGTTTGCCACTAGAGATAACCTCCACCTGGTCGCCATTATTTAGCACATGGTTAAGTGGCACCAGCTTGTTATTGAGTTTAGCTCCTATACATTTTTCACCAATATATGAGTGAATTTCAAAAGCAAAATCGAGCACTGTGGCGCCAGCAGGGAGCTTTTTTAAATCGCCTTTTGGGGTGAACACAAAAATTTCTTCTGAGTACAAGGCCAATTTAAAATCATCTAAGAATTCCATTGCATTGGAATCTGGACTTTCTAAAATCTCCCTCACCTTAGACAACCAACCTTCTAAGCCATGGTCTTGGGCTTGGTTGTTGTCTTTGTATTTCCAATGGGCGGCAAATCCTTTTTCGGCAATTTCATCCATGCGTTTGGTTCTAATTTGAACCTCCACCCACCTGCCCTTTGGGCCCATAACAGTTGTGTGCAAACTTTCATAACCATTGGCCTTGGGTGTACTTACCCAATCGCGCAGCCTATCTGGGTTTGGCGTATAATGATCTGTTACAATAGAATACATTTTCCAACAATCACTTTTTTCATTTACTTCCTGAGAGTCAACTATCACTCTAATTGCAAATAAGTCGTATACCTCCTCAAAGTTTACATTCTGCGTTTTCATTTTTTGCAGAATAGAATGAATGCTTTTGGGCCGGCCTTTAATTTCAAAATCAAATCCCTCTTTGCGCATATCTTCGGCTATGGGATCAATAAAATTTTTAATGTACCGGTTACGTTGAATTTTTGTTTCGTTGAGTTTATTTTTTACAAACAGGTAATTTTCTGCTTGCAAGTATTTGGTACTTAAATCCTCTAATTCTGATTTAAGGCCATACAAACCCAAACGATGAGCCAAAGGAGCATAAACATAGGCAGTTTCGGAGGCTATTTTAAGTTGCGACTTAGGGCTCATGCTATCAAGGGTTCGCATGTTGTGCAGCCGGTCTGCAAGCTTTATTAAAATTACTCTTACATCATCGCTCAGGGTAAGTAGCATTTTCTTGAAATTTTCGGCCTGAATGCTTCTGTCTGGTTGATCAAAAACACCAGAAATTTTTGTGAGGCCATCAATAATCAATGCTACTTTTGGACCAAACTTTAGTTTTATTAAATCGAGGGTAATATCAGTATCTTCAACGGTATCGTGAAGTAGGGCACAAATAACGGAAGTAACACCTAGTCCAATTTCTTCGGCACAAATTTGAGCCACAGCTAAAGGATGTATGATATAAGGCTCGCCACTTTTGCGGCGCATATTTTTATGCGCCTCCAATGAGAGTTCAAAAGCCTCTCTAATTAATTTTTTATCACCCTTTGTTACCTCTCGTCGAATACTTTTTAATAAGCTCCTATATGCCTTAACAATTGTGTTATTTTCTAATTCAATATTTATTTCTTTTCCATTCATTATACTCCCGTAATCTGGCTCAAATTAAGCTTTTTCCTGTATTCATTGGCATAAAATTTAAGAAGAAATCTTAAAAATTCTTGAACCAAAAATTGAGCGGAAATATATCTGAGATATTATTTACATGATTACCAATATATTACCCTCAAAATAGAGCAGGTAGTTGAGTTTAGAACTCAACCTAAAAAATAATGCTTATATTTGCATCCCTTTTTAAGGAAAAGGCGCATGTGGCGTAATTGGTAGCCGTGCCAGACTTAGGATCTGGTGCCGAAAGGCGTGGGGGTTCGAGTCCCTCCATGCGCACAGAAAGAATTGGGTAACTAATTCAACAAACAAGACTGACATTGTCAGTCTTGTTTGTTATTTGGCATTTTAGAAAAACAAAAGCAATGAACGTAACCTACGAAAAAAAAGATGCACTAAACGGAACCGTTTCGGTGAACATTACAACTGAAGATTATCTTCCAAGTTATGACAAGAAATTAAAAGATTACGGCAAAAAGGCAAACATACCGGGCTTTAGAGCTGGTCATGCACCAAAAGGCATGATTGAAAAAATGGTTGGCAACAGTCTTTTGTTGGAAGAAATAAACACATTGGCAAGTAAAGGCCTTTTTGATTACATCGAAGGAAATAAATTAAACGTTTTGGGTCAACCCGTATTAAACGAAGATACTAAGATTGATGAGTTAACTAAAGAAGCCAATTATACTTTCAATTTTGATATTGGTCTTTCTCCAGAAATTGAATTGAATATTGGTAACGAGGATGTATTTACAAAGTATGCTGCAACCATTACCGATGAAATGATCAACGAAGAGATAGAGCGCATGAAAAAGCGTTTTGGCAAATTAACAGATGTGGAAGAGGTTGCCGAAAACGACATGATTTATGTTGGCTTAACTGAATTAAACGAAAATGGTGAAGTATTAGAAGGTGGCGTAAATGCAGATTCAGTGCCTGTTGCTATTAATACCATTAAAAATGAAGATTTAAGCAAAGAGTTAATTGGTAAAAACAAAGGTGCAGCATTAACTGTAAATATTTATGCCTTGTTTAACAATGATGAATCAGAAATGAGTCATGCTTTGTCTATTCAAAAACAAACTGTAGCCGATTTGAGCCATAACTTTAACCTAGTTATCAAAGAAGTTAAGAGAACAGAAGCAACAGAAATTAACCAAGACTTTTTTGATCAATTGTATGGTAAAGATGTTGTGACAAGTGAAGTAGAAATGAGAGAAAAAATAAAAGCAGAATTGAGCGGTTATTTTGATCAACAAGCGCAGCACTTAATGGATCACGAATTGTTTGATACATTGGTAGCAAAGCATAACATCCAATTACCGGATGCATTTTTGAAGCGTTGGTTATTGGAGAAATATGCAGATAAGTTTAACAATGATAATATTGATGAAGCTTATTTACCGGAAGCAAATTATTTAAGAAACCACATTTTGGAAGAGAAGATTTTAACCACGCATAACTTAAAGGTGGAAGAATCTGAAATTAAAGATGCGGCTATAAACTATACCAAGCAAATGTTTGGCGCTTATGGCAACCAAGGTTTGAGCGATGATTTGTTGATGAGCATAGTTGAGCCTCAATTGCAAAAAGAAGAATTCAGAAGCCGCATGATTAACATGGCAGTTAGAGAAAAAGTAAACAACTGGTTGTTGAACACAATTTCTATTGAAACCAAAGAAGTAAGTGCAGAAGAATTCTACAAGATAATGGAAACACACAATAGCAAACACCACAAACATGAGCATGCTCATGACGAGGTTGAAGCATAATCGTTGAAGCACAAAAAAGCCCCATTCGCTAGCTAGTGAATGGGGCTTTTTTGTGTTTATTATTTAAGCCAATATCCAACCAAAAGTATGTCCCACTTTTGGTACGGCGGCTCTTTCGGCTATGCGGGTTAACCTATCTGGAAGTGCCATGATATAATCTCTGGCTTTTTCGCCATTTTCTTTTAGGCCTTTAATGCTATCTATATTCCAATCTACAATTAAGTCTTTTAAAATATCAATATAATCCATAGAGGTATAAACCTCCAATCTTGTTGCAGCATCGCTAAAGTTGGCAAAAGTATTTAACTTACCTCCAAGCTCGCGCATGCACTGAGCAGGCATCAATATCTTTTGGCGCATCATGTGCTCAAAAGACAACATCATTTCATTGGCGTCTAATGCGAAAATTCTGTCTACAAAATTCATATAGGCTCTTGCATGCCTGGCTTCATCTGCAGCAACCAAACCGCAAATTTTTGATAGCAAGTTATTGCCATCTTTTTTAGCCAAAGTTGCTACACGTCGATGAGAAATATTGGTAGCTAATTCTTGAAAGCTAGTGTAAATAAAATTTTTGTATGGGTCTGTTCCAGCGCCATTGTTAAATCCATCTGCAATTAAGAATTGAGTGCTGGCTTCAAATTCTTTCATGTTTATTCTACCACACAAATAAAGGTACCTATTTAATACATCGCCATGGCGGTTTTCTTCAGCAGTCCATCCACGTAGCCATTTCATCCAACCATTGTTATTTTGCTGGTCAACACCAACCACACTAGACAACCAGCTTTCGTAAGTTGGCAAAGCCTCTTCTGTAATAGTATCTGCAACTAGAACAGCCATTAAATCGTATGAATGACTAGAAGCTTGTTCTTGAATTGATTTTAAATCGGCAACAAATGTTATATCAGAAGTAAGTGGCAAAAGCTCCGAAGCTTGCCAATTGGTTTCTATTGGTTTTAGGTATTCGCCAGTAATTGATTCTATATCTTTACCAACAAAATCCATTACTTCCATTCTACCCGGACTAATTGTATTATTCGTCATAGGGTGCGAAGGTAGATTTTTTATTTAAAATTTCTTTGTAATATTACATTTTAATAAGCTTTGAACAACAAGTATTACAATGTCCATACACACAAAAAGCCTCATAGTATCAATGAGGTATGTATTAGGAATGCTTATTTAACGCCAATTGAACGGTTTGAACCAAACTATTTTTTGAGCACAGGCTTACATCCTTGGCATGTGGCGGGTATTTCAACCAAAGAACTGATGATCCGGCTAGAAAAAAACTGTAACAACATGCAAGTAAAAGCGATTGGAGAAATTGGCTTAGATAAGTACGCAAATGATTATGAAAAACAGCTGGTTTATTTTGAGTTACAATTAGACTTTGCCGCTCAATTTCATTACCCTGTTATCCTACACCAAGTAAAATCAGTTGAAGGCGTTGGTTCTGTTATAAAAGACTTTCATGAGCCAATTATTTTACACGGTTTCAACAGCCATATTTCTGTTTGGGAACAACTGAATAGCAATGGAAAAACCTATATTTCAGTTGGTTCAAATTGCTTAAATCCATCAGCAAAACTGCTACAAACTTTGAAAGATATTCCGCTAAAAAATCTATTTCTAGAAACTGACAACGCTGCGGTTTTGGTTCAAACCGTATTTGAAAAAATTGCTAGCATAAGAGAAATAGAAACAAGCAAATTAATGGAGGAAATGGCAACAAATTTTAAAAGCGTATTTAAAACTGAAAATTAATTCCAATTGTAATCTTCTGGTGCATCTGCTAAATAGGCAAAATCTTTGCCCATGGTGCGAACGGTCTTTGGCCAAATGTCTTCAATATTTTCGTTAAAAGCTTCTTCCTTTATCAGGTGAGTAAGCCACCACGCTTTTTGATCAATCTCTGCCTCTAATTGCCCTTCGCCCCAACCACTGTAACCTATAAAAAACTTAAAATCTTGCTCAGTGGCTTTTCCACTTTCTAGCAGTATGTTTATTTGGTCAATATTGCCACCCCAAAAAATATCATCGCCAACAGGAAAAGATTCATCAATTAACAAACCAGCTTTGTGTATAAAATGGAGGGTATTTTGCTCTACTGGTCCGCCATAATATATAGGAAAATTAACATTCAATAACCCTGGAATAATTTCATCTGTATCTACATCTAAAAGTCTGTTGATGATAAAGCCAACGCTTCCTTGAGCTTCGTGTTCACACAATAAAACAACCGTTTTTCTGAAATTTGGATCAGCCAAAAACGGCTCACTCACCAACAATTGGCCGCTATTGGGAGTAAATTTATATTGCTTGTGACTTATCTTCATACTAGGCAAATTACTAAAAGTAGATTAAGCGTTTTATACATTTTATTAACGTGTTGAACCAACAGATTATTTTAGGCTAAAAAATTTATTGTGATCAAAATCATTTTCAAAATACATTATTATAGTTAGTTTTGGGCTAAGTTAAAAAATTATGCTAAGCAATATAGAAATTGCCAATATTAGGCAGGAATACACTTTGAAGCAATTTGATGAAACGCATTTACTGAGCAATCCAATAGAGCAGTTTCAATCTTGGTTCAAAGAAGCCATTGATGCAAATGTGAATGAACCAAACGCATTTACTTTGTCAACGGTAAAATATGACGGAAAGCCAGCGGCACGGATAGTTCTTTTAAAAGGGATTGCGCCAAACGGCTTTGTTTTTTTTACTAATTATGACAGCAATAAAGGCAAGCAAATAACCGCTAATCCGTTTGCATCTATGGTGTTTTTTTGGCCAGAGTTGCAACGCCAAATAAGGATTGAGGGAGCTATTGCCAAAAACTCTGAAAAGGATTCTGACGACTATTTTTTATCTCGCCCGTTCGAAAGTCAGCTTGGCGCACATGCATCTCCTCAGAGTCAGCCTTTAAAAAGTAGGCAAGAGTTAGAAGACAGGTTTATTGAAATGGAAAAACTTTTTAAAACGGAGCCAATTTTACGACCAAGACATTGGGGTGGATACATTATTCAACCGCAAACAATTGAATTTTGGCAAGGCAGGGCAAGTAGACTTCACGACAGATTTTTGTTTTCAATTGATGTTGAGAATAACTGGAAATATTGCAGATTAGCCCCATAAAAAGCAATTACAAATAATTGAATTGTGTAAATTCAAGAAAAATTATTTTTAAAGTTAACTTATTATTAATAGATTGCATTTATTAAATATAGACAATGATAACAGTTATTCTAGCAATAGTTACCTCATTTTTGATTTCAATTTATGCTATACCATCAATTATTACGGTAGCTAAATTGAAGAATTTATATGATAAGCCAGAAGAGCGCAAAATTCATACTTTAAAAACTCCTCGATTAGGTGGCATGGCTATTTTTGTGGCATTTTCCCTTTCTGCCTTGCTTTTTGGAAATTTTACAGAAATTGAAGGAACAAAATACATTGGTGTTGCGCTCATCATTTTATTCTTTAGTGGCTTAAAAGACGATGTTATTATTCTATCACCTCTAAAAAAGCTTTATACCCAGTTAATGGCAGCAGGTTTGGTAACCAGTATTGGGGCAATAAGGCTAACCAATTTGCATGGCGTTTTTGGCGTCAATGAAATCCCAATGGTAATTGGTATTGCCTTGAGTATGTTTATGATTATTGTTATTACCAATTCAGTTAATTTAATAGATGGCGTTGATGGTTTGGCGGGGAGTTTAACCTTTATTATCAGTGCAACCTATGGCTATTTTTTTTACATGAGTAGCGATACAGAATGGATGCTTTTATCCCTAACCTTAGCAGGTGCTATATTAGGTTTCCTTTTCTTTAATTTTAGTCCGGCTAAAATTTTTATGGGTGATGCCGGTTCGCTCACCATTGGCTTTTTGATATCCTTATTTACCATACATTTTATAGAATCAAACTCTCCAAGCGTTGGTGGAATTGACAGATTAACCTCTGCCCCAGGTATAGCACTAGCAATTTTAGTGGTGCCATTATATGATACATTGAGGGTGTTTATTTTAAGATGTTTAAATAGAACCTCGCCATTTAAGGCAGACAAAAACCATTTACACCATTGGTTAATAAAAAACGGGCAATCGCACAAGCAAGTATCCATTGTTTTATCCATGGTAAATTTACTATTTATTTTAATAGCATATTTTATAAAAGAAAACTTTGCATACATTGTAATGCTGGTTATATCCATGCTTGCGCTCACAGTGGGGCAATTGCCTATTTATTTTTACCGCCATAAAATTTCGGATATTGAAGCAGATGAAGATGTGCAAGAAGAAATTACACAAAGCTTGTATCCTGTTACTGAAAATCTCAAAAAGTAAAAGCCATTTTATTTTAAGTTCAATAAAAAATCAGCCATCTTTTTAAAGGCTATTTTTCTATGGCTTATTTTATTTTTTTCATCTAAGCTCATTTGAGCTAAAGTACGGTTTGAACCAATAGGAATAAACAAAGGATCATAGCCAAAACCCTCTGAACCAATCAACTCATGACCGATGCTTCCTTGTAATACACCCTCAAAAAAGTATTCTTTTCCTTGGAGATACAAACTGATTACGGTTACAAATTTGGCCTTTCTATTTGCAATATTTGTTAGATTGGATAAGAGTTTATGGTTATTTTTTGAAGTGTCTTTTTCCTCCCCCGCATACCTTGCGCTGTAAACGCCTGGCTCCCCTCCTAATGCCTCAACCATTAAGCCAGTATCGTCTGCAAAACAATTGAAACCAGTTAATTGGTAGATGGTGCTTGATTTTATATGTGCATTTTCCTGCAAGGTTAATCCGTACTCTACAATTTCTTGGTTGAAACCAATATCACTGAGCGATTGAACAAGCAAGGTACCATCCAATAAATTGGCTATTTCAAGGGTTTTATTGGGATTATGAGAGGCAAAAACAAGTTTTGATAACATATATGCTAGTTAAAAAACATTTTTTGTAGAGCCATCCAAAGTTTTGCTTTAGCTTGATTATCTGTTAGGTACAACGACAAAGGTGCCGCTATTAGCATTTCAGCACCTTCTACATAACCCTGTTTATGCAAATCTGCAGGCACTCCTTGGGTTTGAATCCAGTTGGAGCAACCCCAAACAATTACTTGTTGAGGTTGAAAATGCGACCAAATATTGGAAAGTGTAGCATTTGGAAACCTGTCAATATTGACCACCCAAACGTCTTTCATTTGCTTTTTTAGGCCTTTATCTACTATGGTTTGCAACAGTTGTAATTCGGAAGTGGGCAAAAATTCTTCGGAAGTACTGGAAACCAGCATCAAAAGTTTTTGTTCTCCCGAACCAAGAGGGTTGTATTCTATAGAAAAATCTCTTTCTTTGACCACGAAAATATCGCTGAATAAAGGAAGAATAAAATCATCTGATATTTGAAAATCATTATTCATACAATGGCAATTTCAATAAAAATTAGCAAAACAACACAATCCAGAATCCATCTATGTGATTTTGAAAACATTGAATTTGGAAAAATCTTTTCTGACCACATGTTTCGGGTAGATTATTTCGATGGTTCATGGCAGAATCCGAGTATCATTCCCTACGGCCCTATAGAAATTTCTCCTTCTCTATCTGCTTTACATTATGGGCAATCCATTTTTGAAGGAATGAAAGCTTTTAAAAATCAAGAAGGTGCGCCACAATTGTTTAGACCATTAGACAATATTAAGCGTTTAAATATATCAGCATTGAGAATGGGCATGCCCGAAATACCTGAGGATTTATTTTTAGACGGGTTAAATCAACTGGTTTCATTAGATAGGAATTGGATACCAACAAAGGAAGGAAGCGCTTTGTATTTGCGTCCTTTTATGTTTGCCACCGATGATTTTGTTGGCGTAAGGCCAAGCTTAAATTATTCTTTTATTATTTTTTGTTGCCCAGTGAATAGTTATTACCCTCTGCCCATTAAGGTAAGAGTAGAAAAGAAATATGTGAGAGCTAGCACTGGCATGGCGGGATACGCTAAAGCGGCAGGTAATTACGGTATTAGTATGCTTCCTACCTCTGAGGCAAAGAAAGATGGCTACGACCAAATTATCTGGACTGATGGTATAAATCATAATTTTGTGGAAGAATCTGGTACTACCAATTTGTTTTTTGTGATGGACGACAAATTGGTTTTAACGCCTAAATTAGATGGGAATATTTTAGAGGGGATAACAAGAGACAGTTGCATTAAATTGTTGAAGGCTGAAGGTTACACAGTAGAAGAAAGAAATATTAGTATACACGAGATAATTGAGGCGGCAAAATCTGGCGAACTTACCGATGTTTTTGGAACAGGTACGGCAGCTATTATCGCTAAAATTGCAGCAATTGGCTTAGATGGTATTGATTATGAATTACCAGATTCAGAAAAAAGAAAGGTTTCTAGTTGGTTGTTTAAAACCATTTATGATATTCAAACAGGTAAGGCTAACGACGTCTTTAATTGGGTGAAAGTTATCTCTTAATTAAATATATTTACAAGAAAGCCTTCTCTACAAAAAAGTAGAGGAGGTTTTTTTATGCCCTTTTTGCTCTCTCCCAATTGGCACTTTGCTTGCCTCTCAAAAACCTAAAAAAACCAAGGTACATGCAGAGATTCATGATAAAAAAATAATAGGGTACAAATAATATTTTCACCTTAATTTGTTTGTTGGCCAAGTACCAACCTAACAAAGCCATTGAATAGAAAAGCACCTGACCAATCATTAACAATTTGTAAATTATATTTGGTTCAGACAGTAAAAAAATATTAACTATAAACAACATTAATAAAGATAAAGGAGCTAATGTCCAACGCAATACCCTATGGGAAATAAACAAAAAGCTCACTTTAAAATTGTTGATTAAGTTAAAACTTTTGGGCAATCTGGTCATACTTTGAAAAGCGCCAGCAGCAATTCTCATTTTTCTTTTGAGCTCCTCTCCCACGTTTGCACTGGCTGTTTCTGCGGCCCATGCATTCTTCTCATAAATTACTCTATAGCCATCATTAGCAATTTGCATGCTTTGCATTAAATCATCTAACAAAGTATCTTCAGGTAATTCTCTAAAAAGTTGAGTTCTATAACTCATTAATTCTCCTGCCGCACCAACAATCGTGTAGAAATCAGAATCAAGTTGTTTTAAGAAACTTTCGTACTTCCAATAAATGCCTTCACCAGCACCGCTGGCATTTTCTTTGTCCTTGGTAATAATTCTCTTTTCGCCAGTAACTGCACCCACTCTAGGATTGGAATAATGCTTTACCAATTCATGAATGGCCTCAGGATTTAGCGCTGTATTGGCATCACAAAACACTACAATAGGTGCCTTAACAAAAGCCATAGCACGATTCATAGCAGATGCTTTACCCTTTCTAGTATCCTCATGCAAAGCTTGTACTTGAGGGTACTTTTTGATCCTATCTGGCGTATCATCTGATGACCCATCGCTAATAAAAATAAGTTGAAGCTTATCTGCAGGATACTTTAAAGCAAGACTATTTTTTATTTTTTCTTCAATGTAATCTGCCTCATTGAAACAAGGCACTACCAAGGCTACACTTGGAAAAAAGTTTGGATCAAACAGGGTTTCTTTTTGAATAGCCTTTTTTATTTTCACTAAAATATACAATAAGCTACCATAGCCCAAATAACTATAAACTACAATACCAATACCCACCCAAAACAGGCATGCTAATCCACTCATTTATTGACTATTTTTTTATAATTAATGTCGTTGACCGAAAGGAGGATTACCTTTGAATAGCTGCTTACTTTATGGCTAAAAGTAAAGATACTAATTAAAGAAATTTGTGTCATTACTTATTTACCTTTCCTCTGGCATTATAGATATTAGGCTGGTAAATTTCTCCAACGGTTAACATTGTCATAGTAACATACATTATAGCACTTAAAGGAGCCTGACCAAAAACAGGGCTTCCAAAACTAGCGACTAAAACTCCAAAGAATCCACCATACAATGCGATTAATTTTTGTTTGGTATCTCTATCTGTAATGGTTCTAATTTTTACCACACCCATTACAAGTGCAAAAGCCAATCCTAAGGCATAAATAATTAAACCTACTACCCCATTTTCCAACCAAATTTTCAAAAACCAACTATCGCTTGGCAGATTGACCAAGTAACTATTTGGATAAAAGCGAGCGGCCATTGAGCCGCTGGTACCAATGCCTGAACCAAACGGCTTATTTAACAAATATTCACCAATATTTTCTTGGTTAGCCATGCGTGCTAGCAGGGAAGCTTCATTTGGTTCAAGAGCAGTTCTGATCCAAGAAATTTGGTAATTTGCATTTCCAATATTGGTAAATTTTAAGAATGAAAAGGCAATCAACAATACGAGTAAACCACCACCCAAGATTCTAAAATTTCTAATCATCAACAGGTAAACAATAAATCCAAAGAAAATTACAAATATTGGTTCAAAACTACCAGAAGTACTCATCCCAATTAGACATATAACAAAACCAAGAGCATATAAAATTCTTGCTATTTTAGTATAAGGTCCTAAAGCCAAGATAAGGCATATAAAGGCCACATAAGCCATGGTAACCCCAAACTGCCCAGCATCAGCAAAAAACGAGAATGCACGCAATTGTCCTGACAATATATGGGTAATTCCCCCTCCATCTTCTAGCCATTTATTTTCAAATGGATCGAGACCAATATTAATTTGTTTCCAACCCCAAAATGCACTAAATATACCCCAAATGATAATGGTTTTTAATAAGCCATCCAAGTGTTCTTTTTTATCAAATAAAAGCAAGGTGAGTAAAACAGTTTGTACCGCATAAAAAGAGATTCCTCTGACGGCATAAAGCCATGCATTGATATTACCTGCTTCTGGGTTAAATGCTTCACCAAATGTGTAAAACAGCCATAAAACACTGGTAAAAAAGAATCCATTGTTTAGTTTGGCTGTATTTTCTTTGTTCAAGCGAAATAACATGGAAAGTGTAGTTAATAATAATATCCCATCAACAAACAAATCCAATGGAACCTCACTTACATACCTGTTGATACCATGAAAGAAAAAGGAATAGTGAACATAGCACATTAAACCACAATAGGGGTTAAAAATAATGAGCGCAATAACACCTACAAATACAGGCAAAAAGGCTACCAAGCCACCAATACCTATATCTCCAGCCGCCAATACACTTGCCATTATAACCCCAGTCACTGCTATCAATGCCGCAATTATAAATGTTGTATACTTACTACTAAAGGATTTTGAACCTGGTCTCAATTTAATAATTGTTTAAAATTTGTAAACTCGGTTGTTGTAAATAAAAAAACAATTAAAGGAGGGTAACAATTCTTGGCGTTTCAAAATTACGTAAATAGCAATTAAAAGGAGGAAAGGAAAAAAAACATGAATAGGAAGATAGCTGGCTAAAATTAAAAACGTTACCACTTCAAGAGCAGCAAATAAACCATTCCCAATAAGAGCAGTAAAGCTTTTACTTTTTATTATTTGTGTGATGGCCAACATGCATTACCCAAAAATTATGCGTTTTCTTCTTCAGAATCATCATCCTGTTGCGGCAGGGCAGGGCGCGCAACACGCTTCGATTTAGGAACCGAACCAACCATGTTTTCTAAATCTAAAGATTCAACAAAGTTCAACCAAAGCATAATTTTGTTTTCATCGCCCGAGGCTTTCCTAAACAATCTCATGATATTTTCATCTGCAGGCTGCCAGCTCCTTCTTGCATCTAAAACCAATAATGACAAACGAGAGTTCTTGATTAATTGATTTGGCAATGCGTTTAGGCTGATTGCGGGAATTTCGACGATAATAAAATTATAAGCACTTCTATTTACTCTTGAAAACTCAGGCAATAAATTCTCCTCAGTTTTAGCAGAAAACAACCTAGAAGTAATGTCGTAACGAAGGGTACGAAATCTTCTATCATCCGTTTCAGCATCCTCCATATTGTCGTCGTTAGAAATATAAAGTACTGAATAATCAAGGCTATATAATTTCTCGGCAAGTTTTTGACCGGCATAAGATTTGCCCTCCTGTTCTCTAGAACTAATAACAGTTATGAGATAATTTGAGGTAACTTGAGGATTATTTTCCAATTCAATTTTTAAATTAGAAACAGCATAATCCAACAGCGTATTTTCTATCCTACCCATTTGAAGCGAATTGTTACGCGACATTCTATTAGGCAAGGCACTGAAAGTTTTTAAACCGGTTAACTCCTCAGCTCTTGAAGTATTTTTAATTGACCCATCCAACAATTCGCGGGCTATGAAGTATACTAGCAGGAATAAAAATGAGGCAAGGAATGACAATACCACCAATAAAAACCTCTTTGGAGCCACAGGTATTGTTGGATAAACAGGATTATCCATTACCTGCAAATTATTCGACATTTCGATGTTTTGTTGTCTCAATTTTGCCAAATGGTAACCATGTAAAATTTCTAAATATTGTCTTTCGGCAACATTGATCTCGCGCTCTAACATACTTATTTGCATATTTAAAGGAGAGAATTCTTTATACTTTCTATCAAATTCTTTTCTACGATCAATATACACCTGCAGGCGTGCTTCTGAGCCATCCATTGCCAAAACTTCTTTTAACCAACCCTCCAACACAATATTCATTGGAACCGATTCGATGGTATTATTTAAGCTATAATATTGTAATACCCAAAGGCGAATTTCTTGCTTTATCGCATCCACTCGGGTGGCCATTTTCTCTATATCAACCTTTCCGTTGTTGTAGATTTTTGCTCTTTCATATTCTTCATGCGCAACCCCTAATTCTTTCCTCAATTTATTAAGTTCTGCATTGTTACGTAATAAAACCTCTCTTGATTCCAACTGGTCTTCTAACCTTGCTACACCACGTTTGTGAGCTTCATAAGCCATTAACTCTTTGTAGTAATCTGTTTCATTGGTTTCATTTTCAATTGCAACGGCTTTTGCTTGCTCATAATAATTGATGATTTTATTTCGAATACCAAAGTCTTTCAATTTATTCTCCGAGTTACTTAATTCGGCAGCCGCATCTTTTAACCTAGCCTCAAACCATTTTGATACGTTTACAGTTTCTGAGCCTTTTAGAGATTTATATTTTTCAATAAACTCTTGAGTTAAAAACTTTAAAGTATTTAAACACACACCAGGGTCATCAGATTTAAAAGTAAGATCAATAAAATCTGAGGAAGATTTGCGGGAGGCGGCTAAATTTTTACCGATGTTACCAATGCTATAATGACCAGTAGCATCTGAGATTAAGCGAACTACTTTATTATCAGTAGAAGAATTTTTATATTTTGTTATTTTATCAACTGTAGCAGAGAAATTACCTTGAACAACTATTAAAGCTTTTTCATCTGCAAAGGTATTTTTGAGCTCATTAAAATTCTTTTCATTCAGAATAAGAGGGTCTGGCGTTTCAAGTAAAAGGTGTTGTGCCAATAACTTTATAGCCACATCTTCCATGGTTTGACGAGCTTTTATGGTTACCAATAAATTGTCAAATGCATTGTTGATAGTAAAATAATCCGATTTAGGAGCGTCTTCACCTGTGCCATTACCGTTTCCTGAAGCGATACCTGTATAAACAGTTGTTGCTGATTGGTATTCCTTGGGCAATCTATCTGTTAGCACATAAACCAAGATGGCTACTAGTACTGGGAAAAGTATTAGCCATTTAAGGTTCTTACTCAATATACGTAAAAATTGAACAAAATTCATCTGCGTTGATTTATTTTTTTGTTTGTTTTAATATGACCTTGTGTAACGGCAAACCTAATATCGCCTCAAACTGTTTCAATGCGCCATAATAAAACCTGAATGATTCGTGGTAGGCAGCTTCAGCATTGGCAAGGACATTTTTTTGTCTGGCATATTCTGAAAAGTGAATAGAGCCTTCTCGGTATTCCTTTTCTGCAACCTGACAAGCCACCATTTGCATGGTATAATCTTCATTTCTTCCCTTATAAAGCCTATTGTAACCAACCATATCTGCATAAAAAGCATTTAACTTTCTCCTTAATTCCATTGCCTCCGCATCACGCTTATACTTTTGTACGATTACTTTTTCTTTCGATTCATTTACTCGGCCTTTGTTTCCTAAAACATCATAAACTGAAAGTTGAATGTTAACACCCGCGCGGTAACCAGATTGTACTTCAACCAAACCGATTTGAGGAGCCAATGAATTTGTGTAAGCAAAATATGGAAGACTACCGAATGAGTAATTATAAAAAACACTGACATTTTGAGCCCAAATCAACCTTGTATAACGTTCATTCCATTGGTTTGCCCTCATTGCCGCCGCTTCCTGTTTTAGGGTTGGGTTTACTGATTTGGCAATTTCAAACAAAGAATCTAAGGAAGGCAATAACAGTTCAATATCTACTTTTGGGTTCAATAATAATTCTTCTGATGGATCACCTGCTTGCGCATTGGCAGGAAGGGTAAGACAAATTATCCCTATCAATAAAACAATCCAGGTTATACATTTCTTCATATCAAAAATCAAAATAGTTCTTGTGTAATTTTATATCAACAAAGTAAGTTCAACTCATTATATATAATGAATTCACTTATTCACCCTTAGTATTGGTGTGTCCATTTTTGTAACAAGTTGGATTTATCAATAAATTCCAAGGCATTTGTAATTTAAAAAAAGCTAATTATGAATACCAAAGATATCATGCTGATTGAATCATAGCCTTCTGTTATTACCGTATGAAGTATTTGTATAAATATAAAGTTTGGACATACTCTTAACAATGGAGTTCTCTATATTAGTTATGCTTTTAATCAAGCCTCTCTCAGGTGATAAAAGGATTTGTAGCTGTTGAAAAAACCGAAATAAATGAGGTCAGAAAAAAAAGAAAATCTAAGTGGAATGAATGTTAATTTATGGGTATTCTATCCAGATACCTTCCTGGAATCTATCCATTGCAATCAATATACCATTTTGATTAGAATTTTCAACTTTATCAACAATGCCAAGTTTAAGAATGAAATTAAAAAAGTCACCAACCGGTTGGATTTTAATGATTTTATCATTTTTACAACAGCGATTTGTTTAGGTGTTTTCAACTGAATTTTTTAATAAAATTTATTTTCTCTGTGATGCAATGAAAATTGAAAATTATCCGAGAAAAATTGAGGAGCACCCAGCTATCCTAAAACCAACATTTAGAAGTGAAAATAAATCAATAAGATTTATGATGAAACTAAACTTAAAAATGAATTTTGTTAATTTGATTGTTAAAACCAAGAGATACCTTGTAAGGGGTAATTGCTAAAAAACACATGATCATTTTGAAGTTTGGCGGTTTTACAAAAATATACCAAATATTATACAGGTAAATTTGCCCTAGCAATTAGGTTTACTATCTTTGAAGCGAATGAAATTTTTTCGATTTATTCTACTTTTTTCAACTTTTTGCTGCCTCCAAGTTGCGGCCCAAACCTTTACTATTGATGGGGGAGATACTATAAATGTGACCCAAATAAATGAGAAAAAACAAGGCTTTTGGCGATATTTTTGGCCCAATGGCGACTTAAAATATGAGGTTTATTATGAAAATGGGGAAAAAGAAGGTTTAGAAATTTCTTATTTCGACAACCAAGATTGCCTTGAATATTCGAACACCTATCACAAAGGTGCGTTAGAGGGGCCAAGGGTAATGTTTTACCCAAATTGCAGTACCAGAGTGGAGGAAGTTTACAAAGCGGGTGTTAAAAGCGGTTATGAAAGAAACTTCGACCAAACTGGCACCTTGCTTACTGAGGCAGTTTTTGATAAAGGAGAATTAACAGGTAGTTATGCTCACTTTGATAAAAAAGGAAATGTAACATTTGAAAGTCCATCAAAAGAAACCACCCTTAAATTCGACAAGTTTTTGAACGGTGAATACAAAATTAAAGATAGTATTATTTTCAAAGTTTTTAAGCGAAACAAAGAATGGAAAAGAATTATGATGGTGGTGGATATGACGGGAAGTATGTTTCCTTACATTGGCCAAATGCTTGTTTGGTACAAGCAAACTTATGAAGATGGTAGGGTTAAATATTATATCCTATTTAATGATGGAGATAACTTGGCGGATGGCAAAAAAGTGGTAGGCAGAACTGGCGGAGCACATCCTTTTGAAGCCAAGGATTTTCGTAAAATGAAAAAAGACATTGAAGATGTGCGCAAAATGGGTGAAGGCGGCGACGATCCCGAAAATGACTTGGAAGCAATAAATACCGCACTCATTACCTACAGAGATTATTCGGATATAGTTTTATTGGCAGATGACAGTCCCGTAAGAGACATGGCCTTGCTGAAACGAATTAAAAAACCAATTCACGTGGTGCTTTGTGGAACCAACAAAGGTATCAACGATCAATACTTAAAAATAGCACTTCAAACCAAAGGTACCATTCATACTGCTAACCATGATATAGATATGAAAAAATTGAAAGATGGCGATGAATTTAACATCGACAAAGATATTTTTAGGTTTAGTGGCGGGCAATTTATATGGGTAGATGCCATTGAGTAAATAAAAAAATGAAAATAGTATTAGCCTCCAAATCGCCTCGCAGGCAAGAGCTCATTAAAGGACTTGAACTAAGCTTTAAAATAGTTTTATATGAAGTAGAAGAAAGTTTTGATCCAAACGACGCGCCTAATGACATTGCTAAAAAACTAGCTATCAAAAAAGCCGCAGCCTATCCAAATACGCTTGAGGAGGATGAAGTATTAATTACTGCAGACACCATCGTTTACATTAATAGGCAAGTGCTCAATAAACCAAACAATGAGCAAGAAGCTTATACCATGTTGCGGACTATTTGTGGTAGCACACACCAAGTTTATACAGGCGTTTGTTTGCGCAGTGCCACGCAAGAAATAGCCTTTACCGAAATGAGTTTGGTAAGGTGCAAAAACCTCAGCGATGCAGAAATTTTTCATTACATAAAAAACTACCAACCATTTGATAAAGCAGGTAGTTATGGCATTCAAGATTGGTTTGGCTATACAGCAGTAGAAAAAATTGAAGGCTGTTATTATAACATTATGGGACTACCCATTAGCAGAGTAAATGAAGAATTAAAGAAATTAAGTATTTATTAATACCTAAAGATATTACTTTTAACTCATCAAATAATTAAATAAAATCGACCATTTCTATAAATAAATGAAAAGAAAAATAGCAAGTATTTTCGGTTTGATCCTAATGCAGTTGAGTGTATTTGGGCAAAAATACACAACCTTAAGTGGCAGCATTCCTAGCTATGCAGACCAAACTGTATCTATTCAATATTTTGCCACTCCTTTCCAAAGCAGTTTGGATCAAACCGAAATAAATTTAGATACAAAAGGTTTTTTTAAAACAAAATTACCCATTCTTGAACACCAAATTATCAATCTGTTTTTAGGTTCAGAAATTATTAGGTTCCATACCACACCAGGCGATAGTTTGTATATTGTTGCCAATAAAGTTGAAACAAAAACAGTCCATAAAATAACTGGCAGAGGTGCCAAAGAAGCCAATTGGTTCGAAAAGCAAAAAGAATATTTTGAGGCTAGTATTGAGAATGAGAAATTTTCAAATTTATTGCTCACAGAAATGGGCAACAGAAGCGCCAATGAGTTCAAGATTTTTTTAGATAGCATTTGCCTCGTGAAAACTAACTACCTCAAGCTGCACAAAAAAGAACTTACAGAGACTTTTTACCATTGGCAAACTGCCGAAATTAAATTTGAACTTGAGAGCTTTAAAATTAACTACCCAACTTGGTTTTATACCATGCGAGGAATTGACAATAAAGTTAAAGAGGTGGATAGCACTTACTTTAAATACCTCGACAAAATGAATAAAAACGAGGAAATCTATTTAAGTGCTACCCAATACAGAAATTGGTTGAAATACTATTTTATGTATGTATTACGAACCAAAAATTTGCAATACAATGCAATTGATTTGTATTCATTTTGCGGCACCTTATTTACAGGTAAAACTTTAAATACATTCCGCTTACATTTGTGGAGCGATATCATGCAATATGGCCAAATGAGTGATGCTACAGCCCTCTACCCAATGGTAAAAAAACAACTAGGCACACTTGATGGATTCGAACAATTGGAACAAAAATACAAAGAGAAAATGCCGTTTGTAATTGGCACACCGGCCATTCCTTTTACCTTAAAATCTATTGATGGCAAAAATGTTTCCTTGGCAGATTTTAAAGGTAAGGTAGTATATATTGATTTTTGGGCAAGTTGGTGCGGACCCTGCAAAAGAGAGATACCTGCAGGAGAACAATTGAAGAAATATTTTGAAGGCAAGGATGTTGTTTTCCTAAACATATCTATAGATGAAGATGAAAATAAATGGAGAGATGCTGTAAAAAACTATCAGATAAGCGGCATCCATTTATTGGCAAATTCAAAAAACAATCCTGCCATGTTAGAAGCTTATAAAGTAGCCTCTATTCCCTCCTATTTTTTAGTTGATAAGGACGGTAATTTTATAGCAGCTCCTGCTCCCAGGCCAAGCAGCAATGGTACGCAGCAACTCATAGAAAGTGGATTATAGTGGATGATACTCATAACATTTTATAACTTAAATTAATTGAAAATAAACTTCAATGCCCTATTAAAAGCCCTACCAAATTATGGAGGTACTATGATGGTGGATGGCAAAGAATTTTACTATAGCTATTTAGAACTGAGCAAACCAACAGGGAAATATATTGCACGAATAGTTATCAAATGTGTAAATATTTTCATGGCCAAACATTACTTTAGGTATATTGGTAATTCATGTTCACCAGGCCTGGTAATGTCGGATATAATCCATGAAGGAGGGATTCAGCAATTCTCAACTTTTGGCAAAGGGTGCGGATTAATTGTTTGCAATGTGTTTGGTTGTGGCCAAGTAAAAGATGGCGTAGTAATACCTGCTGATCCATTTATGATTGTAAATTTAGATCCAGCATGGCAATCATTCAACGATTACAAGGGGGCCATGAGTTCAAAATACAGGACCAGAACCAATAGGGTTTATACCTTATCAAACGAAATTACTTTTAAGAAGCTCAACGAGGAAGGTTTGGAGAAATGGATTCCTGCTTGTGCAGCATTGTTATTTGAAACGCTCAAGCACAAAACCATAACAATAGGTAGTGATTTGGCCTTGGTATTGAGAACCTATCACCAGCAATTGGGCGATAACTATCAAATAAATGGTTATTTTAAAGATAATCAACTTATAGGATTTATCTCATTTATAAAGGATGAAGACCAAATGTATGCCATGCATTTGGGTTATAACATTAACATAGGAACAGAATTTCATTTGTACCAAAGAATGATGTACGATTTAATTGGCATTAGCATTGAGCACAAATTAAAAAGCATCAACTTGGGCCGCACCGCACCAGAAATTAAAAGCACTATGGGTGCCATTCCCATTGAAAATAGCTTTGTTTTTTTCAGCAGAAGTAAATCCTTTAAATGGCTGATCCAATATTACGCCAACAAAATTCACAAACCCTTGCAATACACTTTTAGGCATCCGTTTAAAGTGGTTTAGAAAAACAGCTAAGATATTTTGAATAGAATTGTAAAATACAATCCTACTATCCAATAAACCTTATGTTAAGCTAAAAAGACTTCTGCGGGGATATTTAGTTCTCTATGAAAAATCTTAGCAATTTCTAAGGTTAGGGGTTTTCTTCCACTTAACAAAGATGAAACATAACCTTTGCTTCCTAATTTCCCAACTAGGTCTTTATTCTTTAGCCCTAATTCAGTCATTCTAAGTTTAATTGTTTCAATTGGATCAGGCAATGGAATAGGGAATTTTTTGTCTTCATATTGTTTTATAAGCAACAAGGCAACTTCTAATTTCTTCCCATTTGCAGATTTAGGAGATACCTTTTTATCAAACATTTCATCAACCCAATTAAGGTAGGATTTGTATTGAGAATTACTTTTTATAACTGAGAGTTCCATTATTATTAAAATTTATTTTGAACAGTTAAAACATCAATTTTATCATATTCTTTGTGTGTTCTAAACCACTTAATTTGAATGGCCTTGTATTCAAAAACAATCCGAACTAATAGTCTGTATTTATTTCCCATTATATTAAAAACTACTCTATCATCACCAACTAAGCTTACAGTTCCATAAACAGATTTCAAACTATTAAAATTCTTAAAATCAGCATTAACCATTTCATGAAACCACTCAAACAAGGCGTTAGCAGCTTGCGGATAATTCTTAACGTATTGTAGCAGTGTTTTTCTGGTAATTATATTGAACACAATACAAAGCTACAGGTTTTCTATTAGAAAACAAATAAATTAAAATTCAAAAACAAACAAATCAAAACTGAAAGACAAAAGAATATTTAGTACGCGGAAAATCCTTGTAAAATCAGTACTTTCGTGGCAAGATGACCGATAAAATAATACCTTGCCCAATTTGCAAATGCGAATATACTTACCCAATGGACCATTTAATGGTTTGCCCAGAATGTGCGCATGAATGGAACCCAGCAGAGGCAGATGGTGAGGTTGCGGCTGCTGATGCCTCCAGCGAATTAGTCGTTAAAGATGCACACGGTAATTTGCTACAAGATGGTGATTCGGTAAGTATTGTAAAAGATTTGCCAGTAAAGGGATTTTCAAAAGCCATCAAGGTAGGCACCAAAGTAACCAATATCAGAATTGTTCAAGGCGACCACAATATAGATTGCAAAGTACCCGGCTTTGGCGCTATGGCATTGAAAAGTGAGTTTGTGAAGAAGGTATAAAGAGTAATATAGAAATAACCTGTGTAATGAATGAAATACTCATTCATATGTAAAACAGCTGCTATTTTTTGCTCAATTCTTTCTCACGTATTTTAACAATTTCATCAATTTGAAGGATGGTGTCTCTTTTCCAGTTAGCCTTTACTGTAAAAAGCAATTCTTTCTTCCCTCTTTTTCCATTTGGAAAAAAATATACATTCTGACCTACATCTAATCCAACCCCGCTATCCGACATCGGATTCAAGCTTGAGTTCATTACGCCAGGAATACTTAAATAAATTGAACTCAACGATCCATTATGGAAGGTCATGGGGATGTTTTGGGCAATAACCTTGTTTAAATTTGCAATCAAAAGCATTAGAATAGGTATTAAGATTAGCTTTTTCATATTGTTGTTTTGTTTGACCAACAAATTAGCTTCCTAAAGGTTTGTTTGATAAGATCGTAATTTGATTTCTGAATCGTAACAAGTCATTAACCGTGCCAAAACAGTATGCAAATAGTATGCAAATAAAAAGGGTTTAAAGCAGACATGCTCTAAACCCTTTTCTTCTAATAGCCTCACTCTCCACACTCCAACTCCCTCCTGCCTCTGCTCCCTCTCCTGGTCTCCCCGCACAAGAATTTGTTTCTCGTTCCTCCAACAATTTCTAATGCGGGATAAACTTCTCGCCCAAATTAATTCCACAAAAAAAGCCATCCGTAGAT
>Ga0209550_10001066_pt1 | contig 26409 bp, 32 predicted proteins | sample LauGreSuBDMM15SN_2_FD_187567 | JGI IMG/M metagenome (GOLD analysis project Ga0209550, IMG submission 187567) | Freshwater lake microbial communities from Lake Michigan, USA - Su13.BD.MM15.SN (SPAdes) (version 5) | ecosystem: Environmental > Aquatic > Freshwater > Lake | place: Lake Michigan... | reverse complement strand
CCGCCAGGTCCACCAAAAGGGCACTACACCCCTCTTAATAATGGGCAACCTTGTAGTGCGTTTTTGACGGGCCTGCCATGGTTTCGACAGGGTGAGATAATAGAGACGGCAACACGATAGGCGATGGACGTAATCCAAGCAAAACTCGTAAATGCAAACGCAAATACATTCAAGTTTTTCGAAGTTCCAGCATCAGTAGCTCGCGCTGCCAATGCTGAGCGTTTCGAATTAGCAGCCTAAGAAACTGCACTTGCGAGGTAGTTATACCTTGTCACCGAAAATAGCAGAGCCCGCTTCGGCGGGTTTCTTTTTGGTTGTACTGACTAAAATAAAATTAAAAGTGCATTGACTTACTGCTAGCGTGAAGCTATAATAGACACATAACGCAACAAACTCTTAAAGAGAACAAAATGACTTACTTTCTAAAATCAGGCATCACGTTCCGTGTTTCTTCAAAAGAAGCAATGGATCTACACGAACAGTTGCCCGCTGGGAATTACACAATTAAGAAAGACCCGTTTGATAATTTGTATCTTGAATCAATTGATTCATTTGAGATCAAAGGCAAACGCTACGGAGATTTGGTCAAGAACACTGATCGTATTTTGAACACGTTCATGGACCGTACTGCATCTACTGGCGTAATGCTTACGGGTGAAAAGGGTTCTGGAAAGTCATTGCTGGCCAAAGCATTGTCTATTCAGGCAGCTACAGATGGTATCCCAACCATTGTTATCAATCAGCCATGGACTGGTGACAAGTTTAATGCACTGATCCAATCAATTGAGCAACCATGTGTTGTGTTGTTTGACGAGTTTGAAAAAGTGTACGACTCACAAGAACAAGAAGCTATGCTAACTCTGTTGGATGGTGTTTTTCCTTCTAAAAAGTTGTTTGTGATTACATGTAACGACAAGTGGCGTGTTGATTCACACATGCGAAATCGTCCAGGTCGTATCTACTACATGTTGGACTACAAGGGTTTGACACATGACTTTATTATTGAGTACTGTGAAGATAACTTGAAGAACAAAACATACATTGAACGTATCTGTTCTATTGCTTCATTGTTCTCACAATTCAACTTTGACATGCTAAAAGCATTGATTGAAGAAATGAATCGATACGATGAATCACCTGAAGAAGCATTGAAGATGTTGAATGCCAAACCAGAGTTCGATGACGGTAACAAGTACATTACCAATTTGAACTTTAAGGGTATTCCTGTTGATCAGAAGCATTTGGAAACACGTGAATGGAAAGGTAATCCGTTACAGAACAAGATTAACTTGTCATTCAAAATTTCAGACGCAGGCGTGCCTTGGACTGACAAGGATGAAAATGACGAGGAAGCAGATTGGAATTGGGAAGAAACCAATTTCACTCCAGCAGAAATCCAAAAGATTGATCCTGCTACTGGCACGTTCATCTTTATGAACAATGAAGGAGTTGCTCTTACACTTACCAAAGTGAAAGAAAAGACTTTCCAATACTACGATGCGTTCTAAACTGTAACGTAGTTTACCAAAATGGGCATTTTTGCCCATTTTTTTTAATTTTTGACTTGACAATTGGTGCTAGACTGTATATAATATACACATACACTAACACACAGAGAAGGATTTCCATGCTACTTAATAACGCTCCAGTTAATGAAGCCGTTTTGTCCAATGTTGGCGAAATTGGTGAGTTCAGAATTCGTAACAGCGCCAAAGCATTTTCTATTCTTAGCTCAGGTTTGTACGCAAACAAAGTCCGAGCAATTATCCGCGAATTAAGTTGTAACGCTGTGGACAGTCATGTGGCCGCAGGCAAGTCAGACACACCGTTCGATGTGCATCTTCCTAATCAATTAGAACCTTGGTTTTCAATTCGCGACTACGGCACAGGACTGAGCCATGAACAAGTTACAAGCATTTATACGACGTACTTCGAGTCTACTAAAACTAATAGCAATGATTTTATTGGTGCTCTTGGTCTTGGGTCAAAGTCACCATTTAGTTACACAGACAACTTTACAGTAACCGCAATCCAAAATGGTGTGAAAGGTATCTACACTGCTTTCATTAATGAAGCTGGTGTACCTAGCATTGCTAAGATGATGGATGAAGTAACTGATGACCCAGCTGGTGTTGAAGTTAAATTTAGCGTCAATGACCGTTATGACTTTAGTAAATTCTCTGATGAAGCACGTCAAGTATTCAAGTACTTTAAACTTCGTCCAGTTATCAGCGGCATTAGTGACTTCCAATTCCGCGATGTGTCTTACAAAGAAAAAGACATTGTTCCAGGCGTTCACCAAATTGATGGCGGCGGCTCAGTGGCCATTATGGGTAACATTGCTTATCCTGTGCAAGTTCCTGAAGCAGACAAAGCACTGGGAAATTTGCGTAGTTTGCTAAACTGTGGTTTGGAAATGCATTTTGCCATTGGCGAATTGGACTTCCAAGCATCACGTGAAGGCTTGTCATATATCCCACAAACAATTGAATCCATCAAGCGCAAGCTGGAAGCATTGAACGCACAGTTGGTCATTCATATTGCTGAGAAGGCTGCTGAGTTTGACAACAAATGGAAACGTGCTATTTGGTTGAATCAGAAGCGTGATGACCAATTGTGGCATGCTGCCGTTACCAAATTTGTTGTGGATACTAAAGATCCAATGTTTGATACTGATAACGCAAACTCATATCAGTATGGTCGTTTGGTACCTTTCAAAATCACTGCTGAAATATTGGCCAAGAAGTACAATATTGAATTGCGTGGCTTTACAAAAGGTCGTAGCCAGAACACTTGCTCCAATATGAAGCCAGATTATGACTACGAACCTGTGACCAAAACTCCAATCCATTACTGGCGCATTAGCGTTCAAGACGGTTCTTACTTTGTTAAAAACGACAACAAGGTAGGTGCCACTGAACGTGCAAAGTACCACTGGCGTAACACTCCTGCTGGCAAGGACGATCCTTATACGTCAGCAGTATATGTGATTGAACCAGCTGTTAAAGGCAAGCCTGTTAAGTTTGATGCATTTTTGAAATCAATTGGCAATCCACATAATGTGATGTTGGCCAGTACGCTGTTGTCCAAAGAACGTGTTAAAAATTCTGGTAGTGCTAAGAACGTGAGCATTTTGCGTTTGGAAGAACGTGGCGGTCAAGGCTACTATCGTAGCAAAGAGGTTGTGTGGCGTGATGCTGGCAAAGCTGATCAATTCAGCACTACCGAAACGCATTACTATTTGCCGTTGAGCGGATTTAATGTTATCTCTAAAGGTGGTATTAGCTTCAGCGGTAAGGACTTTGTTTCTGATTTGAAAGGCTGCGGCTTTGACAAACTTCGAGTTGAAGTGTTGGGTGTGCGTAAGGGTGACCTTGAATTCATCAAGTCACAAGCAAATTGGGTTAATGTTGAAGACATGATTCAAACTGTTTTGAGCAATGTTACTGATGACCAAAAGTTGAATTTAGCTGTCAGTAGCATTGACAAAGGAACATTAATTGCGTATAATAAGGATATTGTAGAAGGTGTCAATAATGCAAAAAGTCCATATGTGGAGTTTGTGTTAAAGTTGAAGGATACTTCTAAAATTAATTTTAGCGAGTACAGTCTTAATCGTCTGTGCCAACGCTACAATGTCAGTTTAATTGAGCTGACTGCGTTGAAAGAAAGCATTGTAAACGAAAGTGCTGCCGTTTACAAACGCTACCCATTATTGAGCAGCCTCGGTTACTGTAATGACAATTCCGCCGTTGCAGAATATATTTCGTTAATTGATACAAAGAAGGGTGTTTAAAATGGCTTATCCATATTTGATCCAAGGTAGCAACATTGTTGTTGTAATTGGTAACAAGTCACATACTATTAGCAAGACGCACATCACTTACCAAAAAGTGTTGGACGCAATTAAGGCCAATGACTGGGATTCATTGCCAGATATTATTGAACCTAAAAAGATTGTGTTGAACTACGGACAAGGCAATGTGTCTATCCAAGGCGAGACACTGTTTTGGAAGGGCAAGGAACTGAACACTGGCTTGTCAGTGCGTATGATTCAAATGCTTCAAGAAGGCTTTCCAATTGAGCCCATGGTTAACTTCATGGAGAACTTGTACAAGAATCCTTCTAAGCGAGCAGTTACAGAACTGTATGGCTTCTTGGAAAAAGGTAACTTGCCAATCACCCCAGATGGACACTTCCTTGCTTACAAGAAAGTTCGTGCAGACTACACAGACGTTCACTCAGGCAAGTTTGATAACAGCATTGGACAAGTGGTTGAAATGGAACGTCACGATGTTGACGACAATAAAGATAACACTTGCTCAACAGGCTTGCACTTCTGCTCTATGAGTTACTTGACCAGCTTTGGTGGAGAACGTACAGTTATCGTTAAGATTAACCCAGCTGATGTTGTAAGTATCCCAAGTGACTACAACGATGCCAAGGGTCGTACTTGCCGATATGAAGTTATTGGTGAATTGGATGTTGCTCCAGAAGATGCATTTACCAAATCAGTGCAAACTACCGCAGTTGGTAGTAAGCCAGTGCATGCCGGTCCTAAATTGGGCAATAGTGCTTTCTATGCAGGCTACTCAGCAGGCTATCAAAATAGCTACAATGCTACAGATGATCAGTTTGGTAAAGATCGTCTTAACTATCGTGAAGGCTTTGAGAAAGGTACTGATGATCGATTGTATAGTGTTAACGAACGCTATCGTTACACTAGCGCACCAGTGCAAAGTAATGCTTGGCCTTTCCCTACTAAGGCGTAATTGTTATGACTTTAGATCAGGCAAGTACTTTTTTCGTAGGCAGTATTTTGACAATGCTAGGCTTTATTGTAGTGATTGCTGGAATCATAGTAATCAATAACCTAATTTACAAATACTGGAAACCCGTTAAGTTGTTTACCCCAGACAGTTGGAAAGCATTTAACCCACCTCACTTAACACGCGAAGAACCCGCATATGAAACTATCTCCCAAGAGCCAAGTAGAACAAAAGTGTAAGGAACTTAACAAGTCCTTACTTGATACTTTAGACACCGCAATATCTATTCCTTTAGAAGTCAGCAGTTTTAGAATGTACAATATGACTGTGGGCCCTATTGAAATGGGCTTCCAAGAAGAATACATGAATGGAGAATTTGATGAGATTCTCCGCAAGTACCATACGGAAGTATTTGAAAAGTTTGATAATAAAATGATTGAACTAGGACTCAGACCCTCAATGAGTTTTGAGGAGTTTATGGGTGAAGAATTTGCAGAAGAACCTAAAGTATTAATGCAAGACCTTGAGGAGTCTATCAAATATAGAGCAGACGAACTAAAACGTCTAAGCGAAAACGAAATGGAGATGCCTGAAGAAATGTTAGAATCATTACTTGAAGATAGACAAGAATCTCTAGCACAGGCAGTATTGGCCTACAATAAAGAAGAGTATGCCGTAACACAGTCAGAGATTGACTATCACCGCGCATGGCATGAAAAATTCCATGAGTATCAAAGTTTGTTTAAAGACTAACAAACACTCATTTATTTTCCTGCTCGAATCAAACTACCTATTTTACTATCTGCATATTTTTTAGCCTGTATTTCTGCTGCACCACGATGCGGACTTCTTGGTAACTCCATTGCTAGATATTTGTCATACCATTCTTTATATTGAGGGTGTTTGGCAATCATATCAGGAGTTACAACTTTCTCAGGTGCAGATTGCGGTGTGGACTGCACAGGTGTCTGCGGAGCACCCTGTTTAGCACGTTGCTCAGCTTCCCAACGTTGTCGCATGGCTTTAGCTATAATTTCGTTATCTTTGGCTATTTGATCTGCTGGAGATTGTTCTTTTAGTAACTCGGCAATTTTCATATAATTTCCTTCAGTAATGTATTTATTTTGGCAAAACAGGTATTGACTTTTATTAGCAACGATTGTATAATTACTACATTAAACACGCAGTTGTGTTTAATATGTTAGGGCGATGCCATTACTAACATCACTTGTTGAAAACAGAAAAGGAAATTAAAATGAGTACAACTACAAACTTAGCCCCGTTCGATCCATCCGCTGGATTGCGCGATAAACGTGTCCCAATCGTGGATGTAGCCAAAGGCGTTGTTAAACGCATTGGTGCTAAAATTGCAAAATCTCCTGCAATTGATTATAAAAAACATCTAAAATTTGCGTGGGTTCCCGCAGATAAAGTTTTTATCAATTATGAACGACAACGTTGGCCTGAACCCAAGCACATGCAGAAACTTAATGTCAAATGGGATATCGATTGTGTCACCCCATTGCAATGCCGTTATGATCCAGTGGAAGACCGTTATTACGGATCTGATGGCCAACAGCACATGACTGTATGGCTTATCCAATATGGTCTTCTTTCTGAAGTACCTTGCTTCTATGTTGAAAGTACCGATCCAAGCATTGAGACCAAACAGTTATTATCAGGTAATACTGATAGCGAGCCAATGGCCAAATACTTTATTCACAAGCAAAAGATCATAATGGGCGACAAAACGTCTATTGCATTGGAAAAAGCAGTAACAGACGCCAATTGCGAAACTGCATACAAAAAGCGTCAACCAGGTTGTATTACACACATTAGCCATTTAATTGAAGCCAGTGAAACTTATGGCAATGGTCCGTTGACACTTGTGCTATCTAAGATGTTGCAATTTTGGCCTAATGAAAAAATTGCAGAACCCACCATGTTGGGCTTTTTGAAAGTGCGCGAACTACTTATTGAACAGAATGTGTTTTCTGATTCAATATTCAATGACATTTTCTATGAATCTAGCCTGTACAGCGATGGCGCAAAAGAACTGCACTTGAGCATTAATCATGCTTTCCAATCTACTTACCCTACTAACTACAAAGGTATGGGTGTGCGTGAGAAAGTTGCTAGTGGTGTTATTAGTTTGTACGAACAAGCAAAAGGCAAGAAGCTTTGCGACAAGCCGTTTGAAATCAAAATGCCCACTATGCATGATACAGTAGTGGAAACAGAAGAAGAAGATGAAGAATAAACTTCATACAAAGTATGATAGTGGCACATACTACAGTCGAGATCTTTACGCTGTAGTATGTGAAACTCGTGACCTCAGACCCGTATGGGCCAAGGTCAACAGCATGGGTTGGGGAGTAGAGTATGAGCCATATTTGGTATTGTGCAAAACCCACTGCCCATGCTGTGGTAGCGAGTTGGACTATGGTCTAGGAAAGAATAATCATGGCAAACCTGATTATGCTACGCCCAGTACCGATCACATTATTCCACAAAGTTACGGTGGCGAGAATAGCATTGAAAACTTTTGGATTATTTGTGAACGCTGTAATCGTTTTAAAAACAATGCAACATACGATGACGTGGAACGTATTCGTAAAATTGCACAGGTATTAGAAGAAACTAAACAGAGGAGTAAAAATGCTTGAATGTATTATTGTAGGTGACAGCATCGCAGTGGGTACACAACAATTTAGACCCGAGTGCGTTGCGTATGCGAAAGGTGGTATTAACTCATGGCAATGGGTTAATAAAAATATCGGTAATATGCCTTTGATTGCAGAGACTGTTATTATTAGTCTAGGCAGTAACGATCATAAAGGTGTTAAGACTACTACAGAATTACGCACAATCCGCGACATGACCAAAGCCAAACGTGTATTTTGGATTTTACCATCAGGTGTGCATCCAAAAAATAATGTGCCAGTTGAAGACATACAAAAAATGGTAAGACAGGTTGCTGAAGAAAATGGCGACATTGTATTACCTGTAACACGTTTACAAAAGGATGGTATCCATCCAAGTTGGGCTGGCTATAAAGACATTGCCGAAAAAACCAAATAGTATCATTGGTTTTTTCTATAAGCGTTATTGAAATAATTATTGTAAAAATCTATTAAAAAGGTTGATTTTAACATTAAATACTATTACAATAACATATCAGTACAAACACTGAGTTATTAAGTTTTCAACACACACAAGGAGATATTATGAAAACAGTTGGCGATAAATTAACAGCATTTGCAATCACAGGGGTCAAGCCAGGACAACCAGAAGACGCATACTTCACAATCACAGACCAGAGTTTTGAAGGCAAGTGGAAAGTAATCGTTTACTATCCAAAAGACTTCACATTCGTTTGCCCTACAGAAATTGTAGCCTACGACAAGTTGACGCAAGACTTTGCTGATCGCGATGCAGTATTGCTTACAGGATCAACAGACAATGAGTTCTGTAAAACAGCATGGCAAATGGCCCATGCTGATTTGAAGAAAATTACTCATACTCAATTTGCTGACACTGCTCGTCACCAAAGTGGCGAAGAACGTGGCAGTGTTAGTTTGATTGAACAACTGGGCGTCTTCTATGCACCGGCAGGCGCCGCACTTCGCGCAACATTCATTGTCGACCCAGAAAACGTTATCCAACACGTTACTGTCAACAACTTGAACGTTGGTCGTAGCCCAGAAGAAACACTTCGTGTATTGGATGCGCTACAAACTGGCGAACTGTGTGCTTGTAACCGTACAGTAGGCGGAGAGACACTATAATGGCATTCATCGACGCAGTTAAATCAGCGTTGCCAGACTACGCAAAGGACACCAAGTTAAATCTTGACGCTGTTCTTTTGCGTAGTACGTTAGATGCTGATGTGGCCATGGGTTGTGCTGTGGCTGCACTGGCCGCAACTGGCAACGGTAAAATTCTATCAGTAATACTTGCCGATGCACCTGTACACGCCGAGTCAGCAATGACGGCCGCGAGCATTATGGCACAGAACAATGTATGGTATCCATATGTTGAAATGGCCGAAGATCCTGCTCTTAAAGGACTGCCAGCACAGTTACGCATGAACGCTATTGCTAGTCATGGTGGAACTACTAAGTCAAACTTTGAAGCATTCTCGTTGGCAGCAAGCATTGTGGGCAAGTGTCACTTCTGTGTAAAAGCACATTACGAGACATTGAAGACAGAAGGCTATACAGTAGAACAACTTCGTGACATTGGTCGTATTGCCAGTGTAATGAATTCAGTTGCTAAGGTTTTGAATAGTTAATTTTACGATAGTAAATTAATGATTTTCACTATGTGAAACAAACTATTTCTCTAGTATAATACAGATACATACAGTTACACAGACAGTATGTAATTTTATTAATTAAAGGAGAAATACTATGTGGACAACACCAACAGCAACTGATATGCGTTTTGGATTTGAAATCACTATGTACGTGATGAATCGTTAATCTATGTAAATAAGTGCATGAAAATAGATGCACAAAAAATCATAGATGAAACAGTTGCAGTATTTGAGAAATCAGGTGCTGCTGAAATTTTTAGAAATTGTACTAGTGTAGTAAAGGATGAAGATTATAAACGTCTTCATCCTTTTCCTTTGACTCCAACTAACATAGTTATTGATTGTAATGCATTTAATATGCAAGTAAAACAATATAATAACAAGTTTCAAAAATGGGGGATTGATCATCAACACCTACAACGTTATGGTCTCGCAGTTGTAAATCAATCAGGTGACTTAATTGATAATGATCCTATAAACGGCTCTCTCATGGCATGGAATAGAAATAACCCAACACACCCATTAATCGAAACTGATTGCATAAGACCAACAGAAGTTTTAAACTTGCCTTCATTAAGTCCGTTACGTATGTTTGACAACCACTGGTGTAGAAGTAATATATTAAAGTGGCACAGCGGAGCATTTTTCTTCCCGCACATTGATACAGTGGTACCTAGTATGTGGATTAGATTGTGGGCAGCAACTAGTAAAGATGTAGCACTGAGATTTTATAATCCTACAACGGGTGAATTAGAACTAGTTGACTATGAGCCGGGTCGTGTGTATATTATTGATACATCACTAGTGCATGATGCATCAACTACAGGATTTAATGTGATGCAATTATTTTTAAGTGTATTGCCGTCTGCTTACACGTTATTGATCAATAACACAAATAACTAAGTGAATACGATCTTCCCAACCACCGTTGTAAACAAAGTGGCCTAATCTAGTATCTACTTTATAAAACGTTCCATCCGCTGGTATATGATAAACTTTGCCAAGTTCGTCATCACCTTCATATATATGACCAAACATTGCAAATCTATTTGTATGCAATACTAAATGATATCTATATTCAAGATCAACATGAACTGATAATCCTGATTTGGATGGCATTCTCATATAACGAATACGTCCAAACTTGACACCTTGTTGATGAGCTAGATTTTTTAAAACAGTTTGTGTATATTCTGGAACGCCGTCGTTAAAAATATCAAAATCTGACTCTAACAATCCAGTATCCGTTAAACTGCCAGCACCCTCTAACCAGGGATCGTTGGATCCTTCTCTGTGATTAAGACAAATTTGATTGTGTGGCAATTTAGAAAATGGCGGCGGAGACGGCCACTTTTGTAGTGTAAGTACGTGTTCCAAGTCTTTACGTATTTGATCTAAATCAACAGTAATATCTGTTTTAGTTATTAGCATTTTCTTTTGCCTTGTATTTTATTCGATTTTTTAATTGTTCGTATGTTTCGTCAAAAATAGATATTTTCAACATTATCCTTTCATGCGGCCCATTGAATACAGCATGAGGAATAGCAGTGTTTAACAATGCCTGCTTGTAAAAAAATTCCTCTCCGTTTATAGTAATAGGAGCCGGATCTTTAGTTACTATTAAATTAATAGAACACAATGTTCCATTATCAACATGTTCTGGAATTTCTGCGAATGGCTCTAGCCAATAAAATCTTGGCTTGCCGTCCACCTCAAAATCTTGCATTATCTTTTTAATGTAGTCATCAGTAAAATGTCCAATATGCCATCTATCTAATTTTAAATCTGGATACCTAGAATCAGTATAAGGTTTTGACTCTAATTTTGCTTTAGATGCTGAATCCAATAAAGCAGTAGTGTCAATTGAATAATCTAAATGTGTTAATGCATCAGTCATGGAAATATTTAGTAGTAATTCTACTGAGACAAATTTTTCCAATCCTCTTGTGTAATACTATTAACTGTGATTTTGATTTTTTTTGGGTTGTACCAAACAGCAAATTGATAGCAATCTTTGCAACCTGAATCACAGCAGTTGTAAAGTCTATTATCGTATGTTAAATCAGTATAACCAGTAGTTGATTTTAAGAACTTAACAAACTTCTCAAATTTACGCCAACTAATTTCTACATTATCGTACTGTACTCCTCTAGTAATAAACAACACATCTTTACCCCAACGAGAGTAGTTGTCCAATGCAAACTTGATATTGGTACTAGTGATCTCAAGACCTTGTCCTAAATTTCTAAAATGAGGATTGATATATGCCCTATTACATATTCTACTAAAATTAGTAGGCCAGCGTCCGTGATTGTACACTCCGTGAAATGCAGCAGGAATACCATCTCGAATATTCACAACCATATGTTCGTATGTGTCTAAATCAATTTTTTGATAATTTTCCCAAAGCAAATGATCTTTATCACTAACAGCAATTTTATAAATGTCTTGCCATTCTTGACAATTGTTATCAGAAGTTATAATCCACTCGTTCATAATCTATTCAATCTTTCTATATAACTTTTAACTTTATTTTGAAAAATTGTTCTATTAGAGTCAGTATGTAATTCACGGTATGTCATATGATATAACTCGTCAATGGAATATATCCCAAAAGTTAATAATGCAAACATATTCCAAGCAGATATTTTATGGTCATTGTGATCTGTTGTAAATCTATTAGATATTTGTAGTGCTTCATGGAAAGTCATAAAATCAGTTGTCCATGAACAATCATCTTGATTCAATACATATCCGTATTTTTCATAGTTGATATCAATATCACTTTTATATGTTCGTGCGGGATCTATAAACAGAGGCATTGTCCAAAATGTTATATCGTTTTTGACACACCACTCGCCAGTTTCAATACAACTTTCTTTTGTTTCAAATGGAAGCCCAACAATAAATGTACACATAAAACTAATTTTATTCTGCCATCTTTCTTTTAAAAACAAAAGAAAGTCTTTTGTTTTATCTTCACTTAATCCCTTACCAATAAATTTAGCAGTTTTAGGATTAAAACTCTCTACACCAAAATGACAAGATTTAAGACCCATACGTTCTAACATTTCTATTTGTGTATCCCTAAAGTGATACAACAAATCTACCCTCAAATAACATACAAAATTTATTTTGAAAGGTAAAGCAACTATCATATCATGAAGTTCTATTAATTTTTCATTGCTGTCATTAAATGTATCATCAAGTATTAGATAGTTAGTAACTCCCCACTTTTCATAATTATTAATCAATTCGTTTTTTATTAAATCAACATCTCTAATATGATCTAATTTTCGTTTTCCGTTTAACGGATAAGCACAAAATTTACATCTAAAGATACAACCTCTGCTGATCTCTATTGGAAGAGTTTCCCCCTCAAAAATTAAATCTTGATCACAAAACATATGGTCTATTTTAGAAGAATCAAATTTACCAAGATACATATCACCATCAATAAATTTACTAGATCTAGTATCCCCATTCTTTAAAAAATTTAAAAGGGCTAATTCTCCGTAGCCAGTAATATAAAAATCAAACAAGTTATTATTTTTAAATTTTCTTGCATTTGCACCACCAACTATCAATTTAACATGCGGAAATAATAGTTTATATTCAGTCAAACACTGTTGTAAATCATTAGAAATTATTCCTGTTTTTTTCGTTAGTCCCAAAGTTACCTCTTCGGCAATAAATGTTGAACTCAGTGCTAATACCTGAGTTTTGTTATTGGTAAATTTTTTAAGCAAATCCAACAATACATTTTTTGGTATCAAATGAATAAAATCTATTACTTGAGTTGTATACCCGTGTTTTTTTATAAAATTAGAAAGTTGATATACCGCAATGCTTCGTTCGAACCACGGGGTCATAACACCTGTTAGAAAAATTACATTATTATCATTCATAAGATTATCTAAGCAATTAATATAGGAATAATTTTACGGTTAGGGGTAAAACAAATACTATCAAAGTCCCAATTAAAATGGTAAAATTCTACAGGACCTTGCCAAGTGTTTTTCCAATAATCCGTATGTTGTCCAGTCATTGATCTATACTGATATTTTTCTGGAACTGTGTCTAATTTGGGCAAACTCATATTTTTATAAGCGTCTCGTGTAATTACCTGATGTACAAAGTTTGTAACTGGGCCATCGTAAAATTGACACCAAGGTCCTGTTGCAAGTTCTTCCATATCAATATTTGTAACATCAGGCCATTGTATTAGTCGTAATATAATATCATTCCATTGTAGCATAACATGATATGGGTTGTCATCTGAAGGATATGCTACGACTTCACTTCCCACGTGTTGTTTAACTAAACTAACAAGTTTACTAAGGTAACCACGTTGCTGATCACTACTTCGACCAATAAAACTTCCGCAGCGTATTCTATAATGGTTGATACTGGTGTGATTTATAGACTTGATCTCATTTAGAATAAACGGTAAATGTTCGTAATCTTCAATGGTGTACCCAACATATCCAATTTGATAACCTGTATCTATCATATTTTGTAAACCAATGAGTTGTTTAGCATGGACCGTTTCTCCTTGATAACTGGGATGATTTAGGCCTAAACACATTGTTTTTAATCCGGCATCATATACTTGCTGTGTCCATTCTTCGTTTGCAAAACGTAACCCGTTAGATAGTAATTCAAATTTCTTAAAGTCAAGTTTATTAATCTCTTCACATAACTCAATAAAATCAGGTCTTAGCGTTGCCTCCGCACCCGCTAGCATTGGAGCACTATCTTTGGGGAATATACTTAATTGTTCTATAATTTCTGAAATTGGCCTATCTGTAATTTTATTGTCTGGCAAGTGATAGCAATGTGGGCAACTTAATTGACACCTATCACTCGCCTCGAACAAAATTTGATTAAATGATTCAATATCTCTATGATGTTCTAGACCATAATAAAATTCAGTATCGATCTCTACAACACTAGTAAGTTCTCCGTGCTCTGTACATTTTTTAGTCATCAATATTTGATTGTCTTTTTCGTAGACAATTGCAGGTACGTGCCTATAGCAATGATCACATAAGCTGACTGTATTATGAATGAATAACATTTTCTAATTCTTCTCTATAATGTTTTATGTTGTCTGATTCATACTCAGTCAGATCTTCTATACTTCCTAAAATTTTAAAAGCGTCCCATCTTTGCTGACAATTAAAACACGATCCGCAGTGTTTTCCTTTAGTAGTCAGATCTTCCATAATACATGAACTCGTTCCATACAGTTTATCAATGAATCCTAGTTGACTATAAAAATCAACCACTTCACTTTTGTTTAAATCCTTAAACGGACTTTTGATAAATCCAGAAGTTTGTCTTAGTAGTGGGTATACCTCAGCTGGAATATCTATCTCTAATAAGCCATCGGCATACCTCCTATTGTCTAGGTGAAATTCTTCAATGGTAGACTTATACTTCACTGGATCAGCATAAGCTATTTCCATAATTTTAGAAACCGTCATTCCAGGTTGTTTAAAAATTTCAACATCAAAAAATAGTTTAGTAAATCCAAACATTACAAATTCAACATTGAACTCTGATTTGAGACTTTCCATTTTAAGTGCTATTGATTGCTTTCTATTACTAACGTGCATGTCATAGTTAAATTCCAAATATGTTGGAACGATATTTAATAATTTTGCTGCACGGTTAACATTTGTATGTATATATTCGTTTCTTTTAGGATCGTTAGAAGAAAAAATGTTATCAGAATAAAAGAAAATAACACGCTCTTCGCCGTAATATTCTTTAGCGATTAAACTGATCAAACTTGACTCCATACCCCCAGAAAGGAACACGCCAACCTTTTTATTTTTGGATAATTTTGGAAAGTGATCTTCTACTGTAAATTCAAAACATGTAGGTTTTAATACGTAAGACTGGTCCATAACTTATATATCTTAAAAAATATCAACATAAATATATTATGAAACGAACTCCTGAACCAGAACTAATGTTAGACTCAAAGCAGGCCGAAGCTTACTATAAAAGTGACCGAAACAATACCAAAATATTTTTTAGAACTATTTATAAAGCTGTTAAAAAACTTACCCCAGCTACCTTAGTTGATTTGGGTTGCGGAACAGGGGAAATTACTGAAATGTTGGCTACAATGCACCCTACAACAAAAATTACTGGAATTGATAATAGTCAAGCAATGATAAATTTGACCAAAAATCATGACAATGTTGTTTTTAAAAAAATGGCAATTACTGAAATAACAGACAATTATCAAAGAGTAGTATCATCACTAGCGTTGCATCATTTTATAGAACCTGGACAATTTTGGGAAAGTGTAAAACGTATTAATCCAGTTGATGTGCTTATATTTGATTTTTTAAGACCTGAGTCTGAAAAAGAATTAGAAATCATAATTAAAGAAAAAGAACCATTTGAATACGAGTTATTCAAAATTGATTTTGAAAATAGTTTACGAGCAAGTTTTACGTTAGAAGAAATTAAACAACAATTATTAGATCATAATTTAAATTTAGATATACATAAATTTAATCCCCCGGGGTCGCAACTTAGTATGATTATAATCGGTGGAGTATTATGAGAGTAGCAATCACAGGACACACACGCGGCATTGGAAAATCTCTTTACGATCATTTTAAACACCAAGGACACGAGGTTTTAGGATTTAGTAAATCTAATAACTTTGATATAACAAATGAAAAATCTAGAAATGAAATAATTGAAAATTTAAAAAATTGTAATATCTTTATCAATAATGCATATGCACTAGATGCGCAAAAACAGTTATTGAATGATGCCATAGAATTGTGGGAAGGAACTACTAATACAATTATTAACATTGATAGTAAATCAACTTTGATGAAGACTATACCTAATTATATGGCCAAATACGTGCAAGATAAGAATCAACAAAAAGAAATAATTAAAAATAGAATATTTAAAGCAAGGCCGTACATTATAAATTTCACTGTTGGATTGGTAGATACTGAGATGTCTAAAGAGTTTGACTCTAAAAAGATAGACCCTGATAATTTAGCAAAATTTATATATACTTTACTAGAGTTTAAATCAACAATTGCAGTACAAGATATACTAGTAGAGGTTCCAGATTTAGATTGGAACGACATTAAGAGGATTTAACATGTGGAAAACTGTAGAAGAATTTGCACAGTGGTACGAGGAATCAGGGTTTCCTATCCGTCCTCCACAACATAATGCTATTTTTAGAACTAACAATGCTAGTGCATTAGTGCTGTACAGGGAAGGTCAATTTCAAGCAGAAATGTATATTGGCGACCCTGACTCAGTAACTCCAGAACACAGTCACCCTGGTGTAAAAAGCATAATCATGTTTCTATCAGGAGAAGGCAATACAACTGTTAACGGCAACTTTGTTGCTGATCCTACCCCTTACTTTAATAAAGTCAATGAGGACGGAACTAGTATTTTGTTTAAACAAAAAGTAACAGTAGATCCTAACGACACTCACGGGTTAACAACATACAACAGAGGCTTTGCATTTCTAAGCATTGAGCAATGGCCAGATAATGTACAACCAACTAGTGTTACAGCACATTGGCACGGCGACACTACAGGGGATATACACGATAAGATCGTACAAGGAACTAGCAATGAATGATAAAGTAATTGATGTACCGCAGTATGGGATGTTGTTTTTTCCGGCAGTGCATCCACAAGAAGATTTAGCGATCCCAGATAATTGGACCGATGTAAAATCATTTGCTGACTGGTGGATGGCGGCAGGTATGCCTATGATATATCCGCAAAATCCAGAAGTATTCTTATCTGACGATGCAACAGCAATAGCAATTTTTAGACACGGTCGCTTTCAAGTAGAGATGTATCTTATTCATCCTCATCCTAAAGTTCCAGATCATGAACATCCTGGCGTTGAAGTAATTAAGATGAGTATGACTCATGCAAAAGTTCCTATTATGAGTAACGTGTTAAAAAATGGAGAATCACATGGCGCTGGCTCAAGGTTAGAAGCAGAGAAAATTGGATTTCCGTTGATAGCATTTCAGCATTGGCAAACTAGGGAACCAACTACTATTGCATCCATGTGGAAGGGACCAACTGTGGGTCCGTTACAAGAAGCACTTATTAAAAGATTTAATCCTGATGCGTATGTTGTAGAAGGTTATGCAGACATAACTAGGAAACAAGACGAATGACATTAGATTTGTTTGCGATTAAAATTTATAAAACAAAATACAGCAATGTAGAAGATGTTAAAAATAACTTGTTCCCTAAGTTAGAACCATTGTTTGAAAAAACAAAAGTTAATAATGTTGAGTCTATGCAAGATGGAACATTGTGTACATATCATACAAATTCTTTCTTACAAACTTTTCCAGAAACAAAGGAACTAATAGAGTTTGCAGAAGAACATGCAAGGATTTACTGGAAAGAACTAAAATATTCTGACTTGCTTGAACCCAAAGTTATACAAGTATGGGCAAATGAAACCCCGCACAGCGGTTGGGTACGAAGCCATTTACACGGAGCAATGCCATTGACTGGTGTGTTGTATGTAAATGCTAACAAAGCAATGGGCAACTTGGTAATAGAAAACCCATTAGATGCTATTCTTTCTTCACAGCCTATGGACTATAAGGCACAAGAGCAATTACATTATGAGATTGAGGTGAAGACTGGGGATTTTATTATGTTTCCTGGCTGGCTGCGTCACTACGTAAAACCAAACACTACAAATGAAAAACGTCTAATACTAGGCGTTAACTTTGGCTCTACAGGAAATTACCTCACTGGTCAATGGGTCCAATGATAAGATTTGTTATCATATCATTGTTTCCTGATTGTGTCATAACAAATTCAAAATTTTTATTAACTATTTTATAATACCCAACTTCCTCTATCAATATTTTTAAATAGCAAGCCATAAGTGATTTACTTATGGCTAACGCAATACACGCATGAGTGCCGTGACCAAAAGCAAGATTTTTGTTGGTATCTCTACTAATTAAAAATTTATTTGGATTTTCAAACATTAACGGATCTCTGTTAGCAGAATCTAGGCAAACAATAACCCTATCACCTGCCTTTAAATTAATACCATGTAACAATACATTTTGCGTAACGGTCCTAGAAAATCTTCCAGTAGACGCATGTAACCTAAGAGATTCATTAACAGCATTTGGTATTAATGACGGACTACTAAGTAACTCTCCAACACTATCACAAGCATCTAAAGTAAGATACTGCAATGCACTAGTTAACGAACCTGCTCCTGATAATGTGGGGCCTGTAAATAAAGAAAGCACATTAAAATTTTTAGGAACATTGTGCATATACTCTTGATATATTCCAGGCCCTGTTGGTTCTATTTTATTGATTATACAATCTGTTAGAATATCTAAAAATTCATCGTAATATTTTTGATCAATATTTTCCAATACTGACTGCATAGCATGTTTTTGTATTCCTAAAATTAAATTTTTTATTTTTTCTTTATCAAAAGGGAGATTTATTATCTCCGTAACAACCCAAGCTGATAGATCTTCGGATATCAAAGAAATGTTTAATTCTTTTTTAAAAAGTTCTTTAGCCTTCTCAACAAATAAAGATTCTATACGTAGTAGGTTATTTTTACTATATGCATTCTTAACAATATTTTTAAAAAGACTATGTAATGGATCATCACTAGCACCAAGTGTGTTTCCAAATCTACTAGTATTCTCAACAACTAAATTTCCTTTAGCTGATGAAAATATATCAGAATTATTTAGAACATATAAAACATCACTGTATCTAGTAATGATAAAAGATTTATACTTATCACTCCAGTAAGCACGTTCATTATTTCTAATCTCTTCATAAAAACTAAATTTATTCAATAGCCAATCGTTTGAATGGGGATTAAAATAATTGATCGTCATGACTTTGGTAAAAAGTTTAACCAGGCACCTATGTTGAATCCCAAAACATAACGATTTTCCTGTGTCATGTTACTCCTAGTATGATGCCTCATCCATCCTGGAAACATAATAAGTTTGCCAGGCTTCACTGCAATCGTTTCTGTATACAAGTAAGGTTTGTGCATATAATCGCGTGGGGCTTTACCATGAACCATTTCTAAAGGATCTTCTAAATATAGATTGCCTTTATCCGGTGTCGCATTGATATAAAAAGCACCGCCAACGGGAACTGGGTTATGGTTGTGTGCAGGAGTAAATCCTCCAGGAGGAATATCGTTAGCCCACATTTGTAATATGTACGGGTCAACTCTTGTTGTATAAGCAAGTTGTTTCCAATATTCCCTGCTGTGGAATTCAATAAAATCTGTAACTTCTTTAAACACTGGATCTTTATGCAAGTCATTACAAGTACGAATAATCATAGCGGCACCATCCCCGCTGACATATTCGTTACCTAATGCCGGGTTATCAAAGTAAGGCATGATTGCTGCCTGAAGAGTCTCCTGCACTTCCTCAAAATTTGGGAAATCTGCTTCGTAAATTTTAATAGGGAATATGTCCCGTGATACTCCTGGTTCAAGCATTTCTTATCCTTTCCTTATCCACATAGCTCTATGGCCTGAAGGTTTAGACGGATCAGGTGTTGGTCTGTTATCTACATGTTTGGGTAACTTGATTTCAAACGGGTGCAGAACAGGATCTGATTTCATATCTTCAGTAATCTCTGCAATGATATCTCTATCTTCTAAAGGACGAAGATCCATAACCAACATTCCGCCAATCTTCAAACTACCCATTACTTTATCCCAATAGACATCTTTAGGATAATGCCAACCCCATGACAAATAAGATGTAATACAATCCACTTGCTCTGGAAACGCAGAATCTTGATTTAAAATTGTAAATCTATTAGATTCAAATCCATTTGTCTTAATAGCATCAATGACTGGAGACCAGTTGTGATATTGCGGATAATTTGAATCGTAATACACACCTGGATAGAATTCAAATCCTTCCTTGTCTAATAGATAGAATTTAGATTTGGGCAAATATTTTGCAAGAATCATATCTATAACTGCTACTCCAGATCCAATGTCCATTATAACTGCATCATCTGATAGATTGAAAATTCCTTGACGGAACCGTTGATTCCAGAACATTTGATACCACCTAGTAAAGTGCTCATAGAATAGCTGTCTAGATGAAGCTTCGTTTTGTAGATACAACCCAGCTTGGATGTTAGACCATTGGGCAAGAGTATCTGCATCACTCCACTTGATTTCTATGATTCCACGGTCGGTTTCAGTTTTAAGTTTGTAAGTGTTCCATTCAGATGTGAAATTGCTCATTGACGGCATGTTGGTCCTTTATAAGTAACATATTTAGTGATGGATTTTTTTGCTAAATACATTTTTGAAAGACTAAATAGAAATATGAACAATCAAGACCCTTTTGATCAAGCTGACGACAAATCTGCATTTTTATTAGAAAAATGGCAGCATTGGACTTCTGAGAATCGAATATCTCAGTTTTATAATAATTTGATTACGTTAGACAACGAATCCCCTGCTGTTGAAATATTGGATAATGGTTATATTTTAGTAAGCAACAAGTCCATTGAATATACCAATTTGACTACTGGGAATATTTCAAGAATCATAGATGACTGGAGTGGATATGATATTTTAGCCATAACAAGATTACATGAGCTATCCCAACAGATGAATACGTTCAGAGTGGACAGATTGGTATCAAATAAAAGATTAAATTTTAAAAATATAAATTGTTTGTATGCTGAGTATGAAAGCCCCAATGCTCAATACGGACAATCCATTTCAGAAAAAATGTTAGTTTCTGAAATAGCTACTTGGACCATTGATCATGACATGCTAGCTTATAGAACACTTATTGAACAATTTAAAATACTACTTGATGCAGCAAGACAAGTGAGCTATGATATTGGATGCGGATTGCCTATTAATTTGCTTGACCCCTCAATTGCATTCACAGATAGTGTTGGGATTTTCTTTTCAGGACTTTATAAATGGGATACCAAAGAAGAGACTGTTGTTAATCTTGGTTTAGAATTTTTAAACTGGGGGACTGCTCTTTCAACAAACATTAGTGATCCTGTCAACGAAGGTAAAAAAGAAGAAATATTAAATTATGCGGAGAGTTTATGGAAGCAGATCTAACAAATAAATTCATAGATATAGAGATCTACGAAAGAAGTACTGGCAATTTGGTCTTGACACAACGTTGCCCAACATCAGCAACATCTAAATTTCTTACTCAATGGATATATCGTGATCTTAACAAAATGTATCGAGCAAACATTTCTAGCAAGGTAACAAGAAGCTGTACAATATCTTCTTTTGATTTTCCAAACATAACTAAATTTACTGATTATAACTTTTCAGCCAACTAATTTAGCTAAAAATACAAGTAGTAGTTGACACAAAGACTAAATAAGTATATAATAGAAACAAGTTAGCAAGCAAGGTAGTCTAAAATTGTTGTAGAAATACAACAAAAATAGTTTACCAAAATTGTTGACAGTGGTACTGAAAGGTACTATAATAGAGACAAGTTAGCAAGCAATGTAACTTTTCCTCGTTGTAAAAATACAACAAAGAAAATGCAGAAAGTTGTTGACAAAGGTGTAGCAAGACGCTACAATAAGAACAAGTTAGCAATTCCGCTAGCAAATTTAAAAGAGATTTTAAGAGAAACAAAATGAAAGCAATTTGTAATTTTAGACAATTTAAAACGATAGCCAAACTATCTGTGCAGATGCACGGATCTTGGTTAGCGATTAATAGTCTAAATTCAGATCGCACACCAGAGGGCTATATTAGCCCGGGTTCCAGAGAAGGAGCAGGTTACGCTTAAACAGCACAAGTAACTTACTAACTTTAAAGGAACCCAGGATTAAAAACCCTGGGTTTTTTGTTTTTGCAAAGGAAGAAATGGAACAGATAGATTACGAAAAATTAAATGAACGTATTGTTGAACAGGCTTATGAAGCCGCTCTTAGTAATACTCTTACTAAAGAACAGCTTCAAAAACTTATTCAAGATAAGTTTGAACGTGCTAGAGTGCATCACGAAGCGTTAGCGAAAGCACCAACGTTTAGTGTAAACTAAAGTACAAAGTGTGAAGATACCAGTAACGAGGACTGGGCCCTGCACTTAAAACATGGGGCGAACGGGCGGCCTGTAGGATGAAGCACTTCTTCTAGTGTGAAAAATTACAGCGTATTAAAGCATACTTCCCCTCTAGACAACAAACGCTGGAGACTTTGTTAGTGTGCTTTAATACACACATTCGAAAGAGTGTGTTACAAATTATTCCCGGATAGTTAAATGGTATAACAATCGGCTGATAACCGGTCATTACAAGTTCGATTCTTGTTCTGGGAACCAAGTTTAGGATAGCAACAGCAAAATTAAAACTTACTTTCAAATGGTGAAAAAAGATGCTATCCTGTTTAATTATACTCCGGTCGTCTAGTGGCTAGGACGCCAGCCTTTCAAGTTGGAGAAGCGGGATCGAAACCCGTTCGGAGTACCAATATGCCGTGGTAGTTCTCTGGGAGAGCACTGGATTGTCTATCCAACTAAGGCGGGTTCGATCCCCGTCCACGGCGCCAAATTTATTGTCCGAGAGCAAGCATGGTGTAGGCGCTTCGCTGTTAACGAAGAATGAGCTAGGTTCGATCCCTAGTCGGACAGCCAATCAATTGGGGGAAGTAGTGGGCTACGGTATGGGCTTGCACCCTGTATGACTACAAGAGTTCGATTCTCTGGTCCTCCACCAATTTTATCTCTCTAAAGCGTTATCTGGTTGCGTACACGGTTTGGGGCCGTGTGGTCAAGGTTCGAATCCTTGTAGGGAGACCAGTTTAAGGATGTTAACAGCAAAATTATACATTTGACTTTTAATCAAAACCGTAAAAATACATCCTGTTTTATTTGCTACTTTAGCTGATGTGGTCATAGCGGCGGTCTGAAGAACCGTTGAACCAGGTTCGATTCCTGGAGGTAGCACCAAGTTTTGTAAGTGTCAGCAAGAGAAAGTCACGCTATAAAGGTTTCTTCGAAGGACTGATATAGTAGAAGGTAATGGGTTCGACTCCCACCTGGGCACGTAGTGTCCACGGGCAGAAGGTTGCAAGCTGGACAAGTATTCCAAGTGACGTACCGAGTCCCGCTCGAGTTTATTACACGGGTGAATGGTTGCTATAACGATGGGGCAACTACTTACAAATTCAACAGACCCCCGCCTTACAAGTTGTGCGGTGAACAACTTGTACTAATTCAACAAAGGAGAACGGCATGAAACGTACTAAACGTTAGTGTCACTCTAGATCCCCGTATGGTCTAGGGTTGGCACGTAAAATCAATTAATACGTACAACCCTGTTTAGCGTTAATGGTAGCGCACTTGACTCTTAATCAATGAGGTGTGAGTTCGAATCTCACAGCAGGGACCATATGGGGGTATAATTCAAAGGCTAGAATAGCCGGCTTTTAACCGGTCTATCAGGGTTCGAGTCCCTGTGCCCCTACCATATGAAAACATTCTAAAGACGTATAACGCAATGCCTCTTGATGGCTAAGATAGAATGTTTCCATATGGTAACGTAGCATAATGGTTGTGCACCGCCTTCATACGGCGCCCGGTGTGAGTTCGAATCTCACCGTTACCACCAAAATAAGTTGTAAATAGTTTAATGCGATGTTAGCTCAGTTGGTTAGAGCGCCGGCCTGTCACGTCGGAGGCCAGGGGTTCAAGTCCCCTACGTCGCGCCAAGAATATGTATCTCTAATGTAATGGCAGCATGACAGTCTCCAAAACTGTTCGTCGGAGTTCGAGTCTCTGGAGGTACGCCACAATATGCGGGTATGATGTAATGGTAACCTGAAACCTTGCCAAGGTTTATTCGCGAGTTCGATTCTCGCTACCCGCTCCAATTACGCCCTTTTAGTATAATGGTATTACACCTGTTTTGTAATCAGGTTACGGCAGTTCGATTCTGTCATGGGGCACCAGTTAAGGATAGTAACAGCAAAAATTATAACTCACTTCTCTTGAAAAGAAAAGGAACGGTTCGACTCCGTAGCCGCAAGGTTTGGTGTAACGGTAGCACTATGTTAAATTCTATCCTGTTTATTTTGTTGGCGGATTGTGTAATGGTAGCACAACAGACTTTGACTCTGTTAGCCTAGGTTCGATCCCTAGTCCGCCTGCCAGCTATGGTGTCTTTAGTGTAGTGGCCTGCACCCTGCTCTGTGAAAGCGGTAGTACCGGATCGATACCGGTAAGGCACCCCAAATACAGTTCCTTAGTTTAATGGTAGAACAGTGCGTTGACATCGCGCAGACAAAAGTTCAATTCTTTTAGGAACTACCAAATTTTGCCTCTGTAGTATAATGGATAATACACTGGTCTACGAAGCCGGGGATTGTGGTTCGATTCCATACAGAGGCACCAAACAATATGCTCTTATAGTTTAATGGTAGAACACTCGCTTGGTATGTGAGTAATCGTAGTTCGATTCTACGTAGGAGCACCATACCGCTTTCGTTCAATGGATAGGACAACATTCTTCTAAAGTGTGAATAGTGGTTCGATTCCACTAAGCGGTACCACTAGATTAAATACTTGTATGAACTGGTATCCTATTGATAAAAATTTAAACTTTGCCCAAGAAATATTAGGCAATTCTGATCATGGCGCAGTTACTAATATGTACATAGAAGGACCGTTTGGAACTGTAAAGGCACACGACATAGGATATATTGATGATGGATATTACGAACAGTATCCTGACAGACTTTGGGATTTGTACAAGTCTATCTTGTCAGTACTAGATGGACACTATCACTGTTGTTTGTCAGGCAAAGTTTGGAATCTTTGAAATTTTCTTTGTTGCCACCACATGAGCCACGGGCTGATGTGTGCCAAACTCATAACTAACCACATTATTGGCATTTCTAAGAAAAAACCACCACAGATGTTGTGCGTGTAGAAATAACTTAATACAGCCCCTAATAAAAATATTGGGGCTGGAGACAAACTAAAAAATAGATTAATTTTTTTCATACAGTATTTAATCTATGTTAACGTTCTATTGCCCCACTGGCGCAATTGGTAGACGCGGCTCTCTCAAAAGGAGTGTGTTCCCCGTTCGAGTCGGGGGTGGGGTACCAAATTTAATTTTGTAGCATATTACCGATATGCATAGGCTAAAGTTAGAAAGTATTGTATAATAAGGACTGTTAAGCAAATGCGAGTATGGTGAAATTTGGTAGACACAAGAGACTTAAAATCTCTCGCCGCAAGGTGTCCCGGTTCGATCCCGGGTACTCGCACCAGAATTTAGTATCATTAGTAAGGGACTAAGGCTTATTAAGCGACCGTAAAAGGAATTGTACTGATGTGGAAAGTTAGTGCATATTACATCATAGATGTATTGCTTGTTTCAAAATGACGGCGGCGTTAATAGCGTACAATGTTGAGGGACAATAGGCTCCATGTTAGGCTAGACTAGTAGAGCAAGTGCTATTAACACTTGGGATGCCTTGGGACTCATCGAGTCTAAACCAAAATCTCTCAAGTCCTTTACTCATGATACTCGTTATAGTTCAATGGATAGAACGAGTTCCTCCTAAGAATTAGATACAGGTTCGATTCCTGTTAACGGGACCAATTACGGGCTTTGGTGAAATGGATATCATCTCGGTCTTCGAAACCGAGGGTGGGAGTTCGATCCTCTCAAGCCCGGCCAAAATATTTTCAATAGACTGTTGACAAACAGTTGAAATCACTATATAATTGCACTATGGAAATATTAATTGTTCTAATTTGGTTACAGGTAAAACATTGGATTGTAGACTTTGTTTTGCAAAGTGATGCACAGATAAAAGGCAAAGGCATATACGGAAATCGTATAGGAATCAGTCACAGTTTAGAACATGTAATCGGTACATTGGCAGCATTGTCCGTAGCAAGTTTTTACGTAGAACTTTCAGTATTTTGGATCATAGTAGCAGCCGCTGTAGATGGTGTATTACACTATCACATTGATTGGGCAAAAATGAATTGGGGTAATAGAGATATTACCACTAAAGCATTTTGGAATCATTTGGGTTTAGATCAAATGGCTCACCAAATTTGTTATTTGTTTTTAATCATTGTATTATTTTAATCTATTGACATTGCTCTTAAGTGATGTTATAATAGATACTTGTTCATTAAAAATTTAAAAGTTAATATGCTCGGTTCGTCTATCGGTCTAGGACACCGCCCTTTCACGGCGGGAAGAGGGGTTCGATTCCCCTACCGAGTACCAT
>Ga0209550_10001065_pt1 | contig 26441 bp, 17 predicted proteins | sample LauGreSuBDMM15SN_2_FD_187567 | JGI IMG/M metagenome (GOLD analysis project Ga0209550, IMG submission 187567) | Freshwater lake microbial communities from Lake Michigan, USA - Su13.BD.MM15.SN (SPAdes) (version 5) | ecosystem: Environmental > Aquatic > Freshwater > Lake | place: Lake Michigan... | reverse complement strand
CTCGGCCCGCCCCTGCCCCTGCCCCCGTCCCCGACCCTACCCCCATCCCTCCCCTTTCCTTTTCATGAGGATATAACATATAGTAGTATTGTTTTGCAACCAATCCCAGCTCGTGATAAGATACCGGGAAATTAGTTCCTTGCATGCCGGCTAAAACCAGTTTAATCCCCGTTCTCAATATATCGGCAACGACAATTCCGTTTTGTAGACGTGTTCCTGGACCGACTGATTTATTGTCCATTTCAATTTCTATTTCATATTTGGGTTCACAAGCAGTAATCTGCGCGGATTTAAATGTATATTCCGGGGTCATATATCCGTCCCTTCGATGGGATTCTTTTACGATGGAAATATCGACATGAAATGGGAAATTATCATGAACAAGTGTTGTCCGGTTCAAGTATCGAAATATTTTCTTATTGTTTTGCCAGTTTGAAAGAATAGACTGCGCGAGTCCTGATGCTGCAGGAATAATGCGTTCTTTTTGATAGGAAATACGAAAATTGAAGTCGTCAATGCTGACAGGTCGAATATACTCTGAACCTTCCATGGCTGCCGATTTTTTTACAAAGCGGTAGTTTAAGTCTTCGAGAGAATCTGTTCTGCAATATTTTTGGATATCGCTTATCCCATATATTTCGGTGCGAACATCGGACAACTTGGTCTTGCCTGTATTTTCGTCCACGAATTCGGACTGAATTTTGAGACTATACTCTTGTGACATACTCACTCTAAATCCGGATGAAATTAATTTTTTAAATACATTGTCGAAATCATTTTTGGTAATCTGTTTAATATTTTTTGTGCCGAATTTCACCTCAAGTTCCGATATCCCATCATCGCGATTTAAAACGTTGTCTAAATACTTTTGAGTAAGGATATTAAACATGTCTTTTTGTTGTTGGGACGTGGACGCAGGCGCAGCACGCAAACTTTGTGATTGTGATTTTTGTTTTGATGATAACGACGAGGTGGTAGAGCGTGACATATTTATATTATACTATACTATGTCGGTTCAGTAAGTATGTTCTGGTAAATATGTTCTGGTATATATAATTCTACATATTATTTTATATCATATTCAATTTTATATTATAATTATTAGCGTTGTTATTGAATAATTATAATTGTTATTCAATTGCACAAAATTACAAAATTACAAAATCATAAAATCATAAACACTTTTCCATGATTTCAGTATACAATTCGTTTTTAGTTTTTGATTTTACTTTCTTCTTTGCATTTGTAGCAGATTCGTCCAAAATACGTGTATCTGGGATATTCATTTTTGCCGCAATGTTTACCAAATCAGTCTGCGAATAAGACGTAATAGGACGCAATGGCTTATTTACGTCGTCTAGATTCTCTAACTTTAAACAAGTTTTTTTAATATTTTCGATATATTCAATTATTTTTGTTTTACCCTCATCCAGACCCTCATCCGGGCCCTCATCCAGACCCACCCCCAGACAAACGGAATAATAATTTATATCGGGGTCAAATCGAATAATATATACTTTGGAATTGTCGTTGGCGTTGGTATTCGCAAACATTTCATAGTATGTTTTTTTATAAATATAGAAAATATTAACATTATAAAACAATGATAATGCGTATAAAATTTTAGGTGAAATACTAGAAGACGCGGACCCCATAAGACCAGACTCAATCATATTTTTTGACATTTTGTGTTCTTTTAATATTTGTTTATTTTCCCCTTTTTTGATTCGTTCAATCGTTTTTACTTTAAACACTTGTTCGGCGGTAAAGTAATTTTTCTCGTATTCATAGTGTCCCAAACTATTTGCTATAATATATAAACACCAGAATAATGAATTTTTTTGTTTAGGTGTGAAAAATGAAAGTTTCTGGGTGTTTGTGATATTTTCGGATGCGGTCGGGGGCGCGAGCGGAGCCTCCAATTCAATATTGCTTAAAATAATATTTTCCTTTTTACGGCCTCTAACATCGCTCCCGACATCACGCGATAAGTTTACATCCCGTATATTATTAAAAAAATCTTGTGATAACATTATTTGTTTCAATGCCTTTATTTTATCCTCCATTTCTAAAATTGCCTTTGCATATACATTATATTGTTCTGACATATTTACAAGATGGGTTTTAACTACCGCATTTAATGACTCAGCGACTGACTTATTTCCTTTGTCGTATTTACTGCCTTTCATTTTGCTATATGTAATGCTTTGCACGTGTTATGTATATACCACCAAATACCTTTATTATAGTTTGATAATAATATTAGGAAACTATAATACTTACGAAAAAAACGAAGATGCGATCTTCTGCTTTTCCTCTTCGATTTCGTTCAATTGGTCTTCTTGTTTATTCACATAGGTTAAATATTTGTAAACCTTATCAAGAATACTTGAATCTACGTATGTAAGATTAATAAAAATACCATTCTTATTTTCGGTGATATAAACATTGTTGTCATTAAATATTCTAAGAATTTCTATTTGGTGAAACGGGTTAACACATTCGATTTTATCTTTTAGCGATTTTAAGTTATTTACAAAAAATTTTATTTTTTCTTGATTAGTATCCTGATTATCTATATGGTTCATGATGTATCTCGACTTTGAGTATTCGCGATACTTAAAATAAAAAAATCTTTCTATATATTTTTTACTACTAATATTATATTTGGCTATACACCATATACACCCATATACAATCGTTACACATTCGACGCAATTTTTAAAATAATAATTATTCGTTTGTTAGTGCGGCGCCGGCACTTTCCTTTTTTGATTTTTTGGGTGCTTTCGGTGCTTTTGGCAAATCGATATCTGCATCATAAGTAATAGTAATCACGTTGTTATCTGTATCGTTTGTGATACTAAGTGCATTTTTAGTTTTACGCGGTGCGCGTTTTGTGGCACTAGTTGTCGCAACCGGTTCTTCTTTTGCTTCCGTGGTTGTTGTAGGTGAGTGTGATGCATTCACCCCCACGACTGATTTTTTAGACTGGAGTGGAGTTGCAACACTAATGCGTTCCTTTTTTGGATGAACCAGAAATCCGATAATTTGTATATGCTTATCATTCATTTCAAATCGTTTTCCGATAACTTTAATATTTATTTTATCCCCCTCTTTGATTGAATTATAATACGTTTTATCAGAATCAACTCCAAAGTCCCTAGTAATATATACGACTATAGGAGAATATTCGTCGTCGGAAATTGCGCGTATTCCCGCCTGTGTTATATTTTTCGCAACACAGCTAATAATAGATTGTGCGCGTGGGTTACATACAAGACATTCGATCACAATATTGAACTGCACATTTTTTGCAATGATTTTGCCACATTTGAAATCAATAATCCGCGTCGAGCGTGGTTTAATAAACCCCTCAGTAATACACCTGCCTTCAATACAACTAATCAATGTAGTATGTAGTAGCGCCATGATATTTTCTCTACTCGAAGCGTGCATATTAATGAGAACAAATGGTATCAAAATATCATAGTTTATTTGTTGAATCGTATAAAGCGGGTTCTCGTCTTCGGATACCATGGAAGCAGTCGATGCAAACAACGAATGAATAGCAGCGCTCACAGAGGCCGGCAAAGACAATGAAGACAACGATGATGATGATGATGATGATGGTGATGAATTTTTAAATTTTGCATCATAGTCGCAGTCGCTATCTTCGTCGGTATCGGAATTGTTGTCGGAGCTGCTGCGGCTGCTGTTGATGCCGTTGGTGCTATTTCCATTGGTGTGTGAATACGATGTCGAAAATGTATTTTCGATACTATTGCCATCCTCGCTGACATGATTAATATGAATATTAAATGTATTCACATTGTCCGTTACTTGTATAGGTTGTGGTTGTGGTTGTGGTAGTGGCGTGGTTTCATCAACCAATGGTATAGTAGGTGGCGACAATGCATCTTTTTTTTGATTTACACGCTTTACAGGGGCTCTTTTTTTAGTATCAGACTTGAGACAGGGTGCAGGATCAACTTGCGAGGTTGAGATTGAAGCAACGTCATTTACAACTTTGGTGGACTTTCTGGGCATTTGATAGTTTGGTGGATATCAACTATAAGATAAACGAATAAACTGACTTTACAGATGTGTATGATTTAATATATAATATTCTATTTATAATGGTTTTCAATTTTATATTATTATTAATAATAATAATAGTAATATAAAAATGATATAAAAGGTTTACTCGTCGGGATTTTCTGTTTCTTCTTGTTCTGGTTCCAGTTCTTCTTGTTCTTCTTCGCCACTTTTACTACTTGGAAATAAACTTTTCATCATTCCTTCACTTTCTTCTACAATAATTGATAGTGGACTTTTTGCAGGTCCTGCTTTATTTTGTATGTCGGATTCTTCTTCCTCTTCTTCCTCCCCTTCTTCTGCTTCTTGTGCACCGGATACTTCTTTCGGATTTTCAGTTGTTTTTTTCGAATTGAATACAAGTTCTTCACCACCGCGTTCAAGTTGTTCTTCCAGTTCTGCAATAATAAAAACCGCACTATCATTTAACTCAAAACGTTGCCCTATAACGCGAACCATGACAACGTCGTCGTTTGCAAGTTGTGAAAAATAAGGAATATTATAATGATGGTCTCTTGCAATAAAAACATTTATCGGAGAAATATCTGAGTTATTTGCAACTCCCATAATTCCGGCGTTTGTTATGTTGTTTACTATACACGAAATACGCATTCCATTTGGCGGATTACAAACCAAATACTCAAATACTATCGTAAATATCGCAATGTTTCCTAAAATATTACCACACGAGTAAGTTATTATTTTGGATGACCCCCTTTTAACATAACCATCGATACAGCATTTCCCTTCAAAATCTTTTTTCAGAATATCTTCAAGAACTTGCTTAATATTGGCGCCGACATATTTTATAGGAATAGACAACTTTTTGGTAATAATATTTTTAATATAAAGCGACATGTTTGCGCCACTCCCATCCCTACCCTCGCCTCTGCTTCCTTTTCCTCTACTCGAGACCCCTGCTCCCATCCCCGCTCCCATCCTGCTGCTTTTTCTTGAAGCAAGAGACATTTGCATTGAAGACATAGACATAGACGTATAACGTATAACGTATAATAGTTAATTATTTTATATTATTTTATGTTATTATTATTTTAATGTATGGGACTTTAATGTATAGATGTATAGATGTATAGATGTATAGGATAATTAAATTGAGTTTATTAAAACTTCAATAGGCGAAAAGAACCATCGTTTATCTTCTTCTTGTTCTCTATCATAAAAACGTAAAAGAAACTCCTGCATTATACACAATTCTACTTCTGTTGTGTTGCGATTATTTTTAATACTAAATGGGAAATGAATATCGCCATAGTTTAATGTTTTTGATTTAACTTTTTCGACAAATTCTGCTTCAGGATAATCTATGATATTTAACATGGATTTGACCGCCTTGGATGTAGTAACATCTTTTTCCTTTTCTTTTCGCTTTGATGGTGGCTTTGACTTTGCTGTCGCCGCCACCCCCACCCCTGCATCGCTCGACGATTTCTTAAGTTCGCTTTCAGTTTCGGTTTGCATAATATAAGGTGTAATTAGTTTTATACGATTAATAAATAACTTTGCGATTCTTGTAAAGTCGACGTCATATAACAATGTTTTTTTTTGATACATATCTAGAAATGTTTCATAGGAGTAACCTAAAATGGTTAATAATCTTTTAATAGCGGGTGAATTTTCTAATTTACCTTCTTTTCGCAGTATTTCCCTGAATTCACCTTCTAAATCATAATCCATATAGTCGTGGCTTTCTCTTTCTGTCATACGTGACAATATTTTTGTAATACGTTCATCGTTTAGTATTAATAACATATTGCTTACTATTTTTGCTCTACCTGCTTGGTCACATCTTGCTGCAATACTGCTTCCTTTAACGACACTCGATGATGTTCCCGAACCAGCGCCGGCACCAGCACCAGCACCAGCACCAGAAATCTGTTTTGTTTTAAATACAAATGCACTATAATTGCCGATAGAAATATTTGTAATAAATCCAACATAGGGTGCCAATATATTTCCAATAGAATCTTTAGGTATGAAAAATTTTGCTAAAATATTGTCATTGAAGTATTTGAAATCTGGTTTATTTCCTAGAGTCCATCTACCCACCTCTTCATCTCTTATGTATAATTCCAACTCTCCTTTTTTTGATATGAGTAAAACAGCATTTTTTTTTAAACTAGACGATGATAAAATTAAAGAATTATAATAATCTTCCATCATAATATCAAATTCATATTTGATGGGATTAGTAGCTCGCATATCAAGAATTCTTTGTCTATCTGCAGTAAGAATATAATTCAAAAGAGTAAGGGTCTCGTCTATACTTAATTCCTGTAATATATGTGCAACTATGAATTCTTTTTGCATCCTTTCAGGGATAAAATTCATTTTATTTTTTAATACTACACCGACATTATGATACCAGTCTGTTTTCCCGCGTTCTGGTTTTTGCTCCTTTATTGCAGTATCATAATACTTTCGCAGTTTTTTTATCAACTTGGGTTCTCTGCGAAAAGATGATATCATTTCCATCAAGTTTTCTTCATCTGTATCATATTCTTTTTCTAATTTTTTTTGCATTTCTCTCGTTTCTCTCGCTTCTCTCGTTTCTCCAACCTCCTCTAACCCTTCCAATCCTTCAAGACCCGGTTCTTCACTTTGTTCTTTTGTATGCTTTCCAACACTTTTCTTCATTCGCGCTTCATATTTTTTGCGTATTTCTTCGACCGACTCTTGTTTATTTTGTGGTGCAAATATTATTTTCTCACGTTTAAAATCAACGGGGCGTTGTCGGTCGCGCAGCGGGATAATTGGATTATTTAATTCCAGAGGTTGAAAAAAATAATAATTTCCAATATTTACCAATCTACCATACCGCCCGTATCTATCAATAATAAACTCGTTCTTATCTTCGATGAGTTGTGTCAATGCAATATCAATCGCCTCAATGGGATATTTTTTGTTGTAATTTATCGTTGCAATAAGGTCACTCGTAATATCATCTATTTTTCTACTCGACGCGGTTCGTTTATAAAAATATCGTTCCCTAAATATATCGCGAATCCTTTGCACAATTTTGTCTGTATTCATGGTTAGTATAGTATCCGTAAATATGTCTTTTTTGAACCCAATATTCCTTCGCGACGTGGTCGGTTTACATTCGTATAGGCATTCCATATAGTCACATGTCGAAGAGTAATCTTTGTCACCGATTCGATAGGGAATTTGAATACTCGCCTTTGACGCTTCATCGTAGGAGGAAAGAATCTGGATAATTTGATTGTCAGGACCCACCCCCAACGCTTCGCTAAAGTTTTTATCGGTAAAGTTGGTTTGGTCGATATTGAGCAAGCAGTCTACTGCACTTTCTTTCAAGACGCGGCTTACTTCGCCAATCTGTTTTGCTTTTCTTTCTGAAAGTCGGTATAAATAAATATCGGCAGCTTCGACATTGGGGGTCAACGATAACACAGACCCGTGTAAAAATATCTGCACATTTCTCTTTTCAAATTCAAGATTCTTGTGACTGCAGTTGCGGACCCCTCTTCCGATTGTTTGCTCTACAAGGTTAATATTATACCATGGTTCAAGGATATGTGTTTGTCGAATATTCTTAAAGTCGATACCTTCTGTGCCGGATTTGGAAATAATAATTGCTTTAATAAATCGCCCGTCGTAGTTTCCGTCGCCGGTGACCCCTTTTACTTCGCCGATATTATCTGGTGACAAACTTTTATCACCGGAAATGATAATATATTTTGCGGGGAAAAAGGTCTCACCCTTTGCCATTTCGTTGCGTCGTTTACCGGTGATCGCGTCAACGGGTGGAGCGGGTGGTTTACTAAAAAGGGAATGTCCGTGGGCTCCACTATATCGTGTAAAACCCATACTTTCCAATGCGAGAGCAATCGGGATAACACCTCCGTCAATATAAAAACTATAAATGAGTGTTATACCCTCAGATTTACGAATATTATCACAAATGCTTTTAATTTTTGAACTATAATTGCCGATATTGTCGGGTGCAAAAACATGCGGAACATTTTCGCGATAGGCGTATCCGGATTTTGTTTCGTCGTCAAAATTCATAATACGTCGGAGCCCATATTTTCCGACAAGGCCGCGAATATCGTAGTTTTTAGTTTCGGCGACTGCAGGATCAAAATCATTGGCGGGGTATGAAATATTGAGACACTCGAGGGGGCGCTGTAATAATGTAATTCCCGCCGTTTGTTCGGCCTGGTCGTTGCGTTCCATATTTTTTATCTCTTCTTTATTCGTTTTTAGAAGCTGATTCGTAATATATGTATATACGCTTTGTTGATAGGGTGATGCATCTGTCAAGTAAACTTTATCTTGCATCATATCTAATTTTCTATGGATTGGAATAATAGTTCCGCTAATTTGTATTTCAGGGATTTGATATTTTGTTTTTCTTGAGGTTTCTCCCTCTTCTCTCGCTTCTCCCTCTTCTCTCGCTTCTCCCGTTTCTCCCTCTTCTCTCGCTTCTCCCCCGGCAAATGTCCGCATCGGGGCAAACTCGTCGGGATAAATACGATACGGAAAAGTATACGGATTTTCACCCCGAACATAGGAGACATAACCGGTTGAAAATCTGCGCAAATTATCGCGACCGGTTTCGGTCATAGTTCCATTTTCGTCAACAGATTCAACAAAAATACCATCATCGGGGTTGTCGTTAAACACATCGCGATAGTGTATTATAGCCCTCCCATCATTTAAACGCATAATATTAAGTAGCCAAATAATTTCACGATAACTATTATACATGGGTGTGCCGGAAAGAAGCAGTAGTCGCGTCAATAAGGAAGGACCGAATTTTACCAGTTTTTGGAGTTCGTTTGCTACTGCACGATTTGTAGAATTTTCGTTCGTATTTCGTATATTATGAAATTCGTCGATCACAATAAGTGAATTACCAAAAACCGCTTTTAATTTTTGGTTTATAAGTTTATAACGTTGAACTTTATCTTCGATGCTGTCGTCGATTGTGGATGTTTTTTGAATGAGGGAAGCGAACTGGTCATATCCGAGAAACATATATGAATTTTTAATAATCTTTTTAATTTCTTTGACAACTTTTTCTTCGTCCATACCCTTCATATTCATGGGATTGATTTCCTTCAAGTATTTGTTACCAGTGCACGAGCGAATATTCCATACGCCGTCGATAAGTTTTAGTTTGCGCGAATCAAACAATTGGAGTTTGAAATTTTGCTGGACGTTCGGACTGGCAACTATGATAATTTTCTTTGCAGATGACATGCCGATATTGACAAGATAGTCACGCATTTCCTCGCAAATCGTAATTGCAGAACACGTTTTGCCGGTGCCGAGGCCGTGATATAAAAGCAGACTATTGTATGGGGTTTGAATCGATAGAAAATTGCGAACGAATAACTGGTGAGGCGATAATTCAAAATCGGCATTACACATCTTATTTGCGTATTCTTTTATTTTTTGCATAGAGTCATACACTTTGCCGTCGTATGTTGTGTCTGCAAACTCGCGTTTTTCTGCAATCTTAATATTAAATTCGGGGTCATCCAGTGTGGGATAAAGAAAACTTTCATCTTCGATGGCCTGCATAATAGTTTCTTCGCCGGGTGTTGGGGGTGATGGGAGTGATGTCAGTGGTATGGTAGGAACTATTACGGGAGACGCCGCGGGCAATCGTGGCGATTCTGGTGATGGCATGGGCTGTGGTTGTTCCGCTGCTGCCGCCGCTGCTACTTCCGCCGCTGCTACTTCCGCTGCTACTTCAGGCGTTTCTTCCTTTTCAGAAATCGAAGCGGGAGACGAAGGACGCGATAAGGCTTCTTGTTCTTCTTCTACTCGAGGTGTTGCCTGAGGTGTCGCCCGAGGTGTTGGAGTAAATGCCACCGATGTTCCAAAAGACGATGTGGAAGATGTAGATGAAGACGAAGGCGAAGTAGCACCAGGTAGTCGTGGTGGCGGGGGTGGTGGTGGCAAAACAATAGCATCTGATACATCGGGAAGTGCGGGTAGTCCGCTAAAATCCGGTAACGTCGACTTAAGAGGTGCAACATATGGAGAAGGAACCGAAGACGCCGAAGATGCAGACGACAATATGGTTGGCGTTAAACTAAATATAGTTGAAGGCTGTGACATCGGATCCGGTTTACCCGCACTAGCATTAGCACTAGAGTTGCCTGTGCTGCTTGCACTGAACAAAGTAGAACGCTGCTGAACCGGAATCGGAACAAGAACTGATGGTTTTTTTACCTTTTTTTGCGACGATGACGATGACGAAGATACCGAAGATAGAGGCGACGGCGATGGTAATAAAGGAGAAAAAGAAATATCGGGCGAAATTGGTATTGCGCTTAGAGGTCTGTCGCTACCTCTACTCGCCTTTGACGTGTAAGAACCGGGACTAGATAAGTAAGAACGCTCGCTGGCAGTTACACTTGCACTTGGTGCCGACGAAACACTAGAGAATCCAGACATATTTAAAGGGGTTAATCCTTTTTTAGATTTGGATGTGGATGTGGACGTGGACACATTTGCCATTGAATCTTTTGAAAGTGTTGAAGGCGCCGATGACAAGTCGGAAAAAACTGGAGGAGTAAGTTGAAACCTTGTATCACTATCGTCCTGTGCCAAAGGTGACGGAGGCGATAAAGACGCAAGTTGTTTTGATACGTTTGATACTTCTTCCGAGGAGGAACCGATCGTTTTGCTCATTTTATTTATGCTATGTTTATGTTGTGTTGTGTTATGTTATGTTGTGTTGTGTTATGTTGTGTTTATGATAAATTGATTTTAGCTAATATCAATACTAATACTACGGGATATTATAAAAACAAGTATACTTCTTATATAATCTTAATATAATCTATATTCTTGCAAAACTTTATTTATTTTTTTTACTATATTTATTTTTTCTAAATTATAAGGACGTATAACATTTAAACATTCATCATATGACATCCATTTCATATTTCTAACCTCAGACTTCTGATACCTTTTTGTTTCCAAAGATACGTTATTACTTACCATATATGCGAGGTAGTATTTATGTTTATAACTTTTAATATTTGAGCCAATAAAGATTTCCTCATAAGGAATAATATTTTCAATAAGTTTAAAATCGTTGATTCCGTATCCTGTTTCTTCCATAAATTCGCGTATTCCGCAATCAATATCTTTTTCCTGATAATTTCTTCGTCCTTTAGGAAACCCCCATTCAGGTTCCACCCAGGATGTATTTGAAGAATCTATAAGAGACTGAATACTAAACTCATTATTTCTTATTTTTATCCCACGTTTCAACAATTCAAATTTATCTTTCGACGATATTTCTTCACTTCTATATTGGTTATTGGAATATTCGCCCCATAGTAAACTCCATAGTTCTTCAAAATTCATACTTATTAATTTTGTTTTTTCGTCCATTGTCATCTCATTTATTAGTGTTTGTATATATTGAATATTATAGAGCGGATACTTGCCTCGAATAAATTCGACAAATCCAAAACTATTATTTCTCTGGATTAAAAGGTATTCCATCGAGTTTGTAAGGTTGTTATACTTGAATGAAATAATTCCTATACTCGTAATTGGATTCTTACAATCATTCAATATATGACCACATTTTCCGCAATTGTTACAATATGCATTCCCGTTTCCGTGTGTGTTTGACATTTTGTGTATTTGTTGGTGTGTTTGTTTGTCGGAAAATTAATAAACAATTTATTATATGTATTCTTCATTATCTTTTTATATAGTTTCAAATTAGTAATGGTTTTAGATTCAAATGTATGGGGACCGCATTATTGGTTTGTCCTTTTAACCATCGCTATTTCGTATCCAAAATACCCCAATGACGTTACCAAGAAGAAATACTACGAACTTATCCAGAATTTTCCTTTATTTATCCCTATTCCGTCGATGGGTAATCATTTTAGCGAGTTATTAGATAAATATCCTATAGCGCCGTATTTAGACTCCCGCGATTCTTTTATTAAGTGGGTTCATTTTATACATAATCGCGTAAATGAAATGCAAGGTAAAGATGAGATGTCGCTCACCGAAGCAATGCAAAAATACTACAATAATTATAAACCAAAGGGATTACTTATGAGAGAAGAAAATAAATATAAGCGTAAATTGGTTTTTTTTGTAATCGTCGCGTTAGGAGTAAGTGCTGCGTATTATATGTATAAAAAGTAACTAATTATCGTTTTGTTACAAGTTGAAAATATTTTATATCATGATATTATAATAATATATCACACACAATTCTATCAAAATTTTAAAGACTATAACAGAAACAAACATGAAAGTGAAACGACGACCAAAAACAAAGAGGAAAAATATAAAATATAAACGATGGCATAGTAAGCGTGTTACAAAAAGAACCGGTAATAACAAAAAAATACCGACGACTAGTTATAACCACGGAGGTGCACCATTTGTGCAAGGAGGATTTGGGTGTATTTTTTCCCCTGCATTAAGATGCAAAAACACAGAAAGAACCAGCAATAGTCATTATGATCATGATAAAAAAGATAAATTTGTAAGCAAATTAATCGAAACAAAATATGCAAAAAGAGAATACGACTACGTTGTAAAAATTAAAAAGAAATTAGAACATTTACCAGAAGACATAAAAAAATATCTATCTATAGATGATTTTACAATATGTGACCCCGCACCATTATCAAACAGCGACACAACGAATATAGAAAGCGTATGTGATACGATACTTTCATATGTAAGTGATAGTAAAACAAAATTACCGATTACTGCGAAAAATATAAATGATAATTTAGATAAGTTTAAGATTATTAATATGCCCAAATTAGGGGAGTCGTTGCATGCTTATATAAAGAATACAAAATTATCCACAAAAGAACTTATTTTTTTAAATAATATCATAATTAAGTTTGTTTCGGTAGTTGTTCCCAGTATGAATCGCGCGGGAGTAATTCACGGCGACCTAAAAAGTGCTAATATATTATTTTCAGACAATATACATGTTCCTGTTTTAATTGATTGGGGTTTATCTTATTTAGTCCCTCCAAGTGAAAGCGTTCCGGAGGATTTATTTGGACTGGATATGCAATATCAGCATCCATTTTCAACGATATTATTTTCTAAAAATTTGCTTCAAGAGTATGAAGACTTTTTGGTTATTTTGAAAAAACAAGGAAAGCATGTCGACAAAGAGTCGTTGCGAATATTTGCAACCGCTCAGTATTCAAATTTCAAAAACGATTATAGTAAAATACATAAGTACTTGGCAAGTGTATTTATTTGTGCCTATAAAGAGGACTTCTTACGAATGGTAAAAGGTAATGTTTTATTTATAGATGATACAATCACGGAAGATATTTATATAAACTACGTTATAAATTATATAGTAGACGTGCTATTTGAGTATACAAATCATAATACAAATCATAATACAAATGTATTGAATTTAGGTAAATATTTTAAACGTGTTTATATGCATAATGTAGATATATGGGGTATGGTATCTATTTATTATGAACTTATTAAAAAACCAATCGATAATTACACGTTAAGTAGCAAAGAGTATAAAATATATATTCAAATGTTGATGAATGTTCTTGTGAAGAACATTTTCGAAAATGGTACCAAGGTAATAAATATAGGAAAATTAATACACGACATTAAGAAAGTAAACTTATTTTTACACAAGTTGAATCCACACGAAGAATATAAAAAGAACGCGAATAAAATTACTTCATATGAAGATATCGTAAGTGAAAATATACACGAAATTGGCGCGCAAGGGGTCTCACCACTCGCATCACGACACCTAAGTAACAATATGAATATAAAAGATAGTATTGGTATTCGAAAACTACAGCTTAATAAAAGTGTAAAAAAGCACCACTCGCGTCCGCGTCCGCACCTGCAGCCGCACCCTCAACTAGGACAAGTAGATGCATTGTCAACCACGAAGTTAACACGAAGTAGACATAATAGAACGCAACGAATAAATGTAATAAAAATATAAATATATAGTAGATATATAGTAGATATATAGTAGACATATTTATATTTTAAAATGAAAATTGAATTTATCATATTTATAATAACTGCTTTATTAATTGCAAATACGTATTATGATGGTAAACTGGTAAAGTTATTTAATATGATAAAACATAGCAAATATTTGAAAATGATAACATTTGGATTTGCCGGGCTTTCTATTTATTTATTTTTAAAAAAGAATCCAAAAAATTCGAAGGAGTTTTTAGGACAAGCAAATGAAATGATAAAAACGTTACCGATGACGCGTGACTCTGCTTCACTTATTGCACCATTTTTAAATTTAACAAATTCGAAATCGTTTAATGATACGAATACTAGTGTTTGGGGTGGTGGGGATGGCGGGGGTAATAGTAGCGCTGGAGCAGACGGAGGCAATACATTTCAATCGCAAATCAATCGTATGATGCAATCCGGAAAAGGTTCAACAAAAAGAAGCGTAAGTGAAACAAAGAAAAAGTTTATAGCCGCAAACCAGAATTGGATATGTAAAGATTGTAATAAACAACTTCCTGCATGGTTTGAGGTAGATCATGTAATAGCATTGCACAATGGTGGAACAAATGAATTAGATAATTTAGTAGCATTATGTCGTGATTGTCACGGAAAGAAAACCGCTATGGATAGATTGAATCATTAGGGCGTTGGGTGGTATTAGGTGGTATTATATTTTATATTTATATATTAAATTATAATAGGACAATATAATAGGACAATATAATAGGACAATATAATAGGATAATAATTAACTACATAAAAATAGAATGTCATCAACAACAGGGATACCTTTATTATCAGATAAATCGGGTCCATCACAACCGCCACTAAACGTTACTATCATTTTAAAATTCTTCATATTTTTATTGGTCGGAATATCGCTGTTTATAATGGCGACTATCGGTGGTGCAACAGGTGGATATAGTATAGCGATAATACTAATTCTATCTATTTTAACACTATGTGCATTTAAAAATATTTCAAATTTAGGTAAAGTATTTGGAGATAAAAATTTTCTAGTATTTACATGGTGTTTTCCAACCATTATGCTTCTAATTTTATCAAGAAGTCATGTGCCTGATTCGATAAGATATATTACGGATTATATTGCAGGGGCGTTGGGTATTTTACTAGTATTAAACTTTATGTTTACTCCATTAATTAACGGATTTGCCTATATTTTCAAAGAAATAGTTACCAACTTAGCCGACTATAAGAATATAATATATGGTGCAATTTTTCTTGTCTTCTTAACGATTGGTCTTATGTTTTGGGATAAAGTCAGCACATCTATAAAAATAATAGCGGGTGTTGCAACACTTTTGCTATGCCTTTTCTTTATAAATTCAGAAAATATTATTGCATATGTCACTACAAATAAAATATCGCTCGCTATAAATGCACTAGTCGTTACTGGTATTGGATTATTAAACTATATTTTATATAAGTATACAGACAATGGTTTATGGGCAAATATAGCCCAAGTTTTGACTATCTTATTTTTGTTGCGATGGTTTTATTTGTATATTGTTGAGTTAGTGGGGTTTTCAGGCGTTTCAACATTTACGGGAACTACACAAGCTGGGTTAAATACGCCTATATCATTTTTAAATTATTTAAAAGATTCCGAATTTTATTCATCTACGATAAAAGCATTTTTAACAGGAACGATTCGCTATTTTATACTTGCAATTTTTCTTTTCTATATTTGGTTCATCTGTTATATCTACTACAAAAATAGTTTCGAATTTTTGACTACATATAAGAGCCTTGCGTTGGCCGGATTTCTAATCATAGGTATTCTTATATTTATCTTGACATTGTATTCATTGTCGGGTGTAAAAGGTATAAAAAGTGCCGGGCCCTATACAAGTCTTATCACCAAAATTATTTTATCGTTTGTTGGATTTGCAGTTGTTATGGGTATAGTCATATACTTATTAATGCGAATACTAAAATTACAATCGATGTCTCTTCAGGTTATAACGTTTATTAATTTTATCTTGGCAATCGGACTAATTGCACTTATCATGGTTATTTTTAACCTGAATATGCAAACACTTAACGTGCAATTTAGTACAAAATCTGAAGGTGGTGTTGGATTTATTTTTAGTTTTATAGTTAAAGTAATATTATATATTCCTTGTTTGTTTATTGACATGACAAATGCAGTTGCAGAACAATTTAATATTGCAAAGAAACAACACATAGTAATGATTATATTAGCAATTGAGGTATTATTAATCGCATCCAAGTTTTTGCTTCCGGTGGCATTTGATAAAGTAGTAAATTATGATGGTGTAGTAATTACAGATAAGGTATATCCAATGGAAATGAAAACGCGTGTTGATATTCCGCAAATCCTTCTTTTAGAGAAAAAGAGGACAAACTATGGTGTATCTTGTTGGGTATATATTCACCCGGTGCCAGATAATACGAATGAAGCATATATTGAAAATACATCACTTGTTAACTTTGGAGGAGTGCCAAATATATTATTTAATGCACAAAAGGGCACGTTATCATTTGCGGTAGATGTAAATGATGTGGGCGGTGCCAAAAAAATATTCATTTTTCCGAACGAGAATAATATGCGAGAAATAAAAGTATTGTATTCAAGGTGGAATCATGTTTTTGTAAATTTCACAGATGGTAATATGGATATTTTTATGAATGGTGTTTTACTAACATCTGCAGCAGAAGTTATACCACTAAACAACCCTAAATCGATACACATTGGTTCATATCCGGGTATATACGGAGAGGCTTGTAGTTTAGTATACTATAAAAAACCCCTACTAGCAGAAAATATAAGAATCATTTATGAATCATTGAAAAATTTCAACCCACCTACTTCAAACTAGCGAAAATAAAATTAAACTAGATTAAACTAGATTAAACTAGATTAAACTAGATTAAACTATATTAAACTATATTAAACTATATTAAACTATATTAAACTATATTAAACTATATTAAACAAATTTATAATGACGATTTTTAATTTACTATAAATAGATTAAAAATCATGATTATAAAAATTAATAAAAAACATTCTTTAGAAAATTTCTATTCGTATATTATAAATGGATTTAAAAATAATAATAGGTGTTGTAATCGTTGTTATAATATTATATTTAATATGGACATTTTTCTTCACATCCGTAAAGGTGTTGATGTCCTTCCAGAATGCTAGCACTCTAAACTGCATTTCAGGTAAAGAAGTGTCGCAAAGTGGGTTAAACAATTATTCTTTTTCGGTATGGACATACATTAGCGATTGGTCTGGTAACCATGGAAAATCTAAGAATATAATAAGTATACAAAAACCTATAGTTGGATCAGGTCCCACTACTCTTTTTCAACTATCTTTAGACGCCAATAAAAATGATTTGCATATATATGTAAAGGATGCATCGTCGTCACAAAATATTAACCCCATTGCTACATGCGGTGTCACGAACTTTCCCGTCCAGGCGTGGGTGAATATATCTATTAGTGTATACAATCGCGCAGTAGATGTTTATATTGATGGAAAATTAGTAAGAACATGTTCACTTAACAATGTAGCAGAACCAATAGATGCGGGAAGCACGATTTATATTGGTGGAGTAGGGCCAGGTGGTGGGGGTGACAACAAGTGTTCGGGTGGAGGTAAATTGCTCGGATTTACTGGCTATATTGCTAGCGTTTTATATAATCCAGATATTATTAGCCCTCAAGATGCATGGAATACATATGCAAGAGGATACAACAATTCACCATTTGGTTTGAACAACTTGTTCCAGAGATATAAGTTGGAATTCTCGTTCTTGAAAGATAACAATGTAATAAAGAGCATTAAGATTTAATATATTAGTTTATCGGTATGATAATTTAGCAATAAGGCAATACGACGATACGACAATACGACAATACGACAATAATAAAGCGAAATATACAGATATAAAAAATTATACATAAATTTTTTATATCAAAAAATATAACCAAGCTAAAATAAATAAGCTAAAATAAATAATCTAATATATAAATAATATATAAATAATATAATAATATAATAACAACACTTTAGATTATAATGGCAGATACATCAAATACAAGTGCAAATGCTGAACCTTCCGGTGATACCGGTGCTGGTGATGGCGCCGGTTCCGGTTTAGGCGCAGCAGGAGCCGGTGCCACCGCATCATTTAGTGATTTTTCATCAAAAAATGTAGTGAGTGGTTCGACGGAATTTCTTGAATCAAATAGTTGGGTTGCAAAATTGGCGTTTCTACTGATGGTGATAATTGGGTTTGTTATTTTATTTAGATTAATGATATCATTTATTACGTGGATATTTTCACCAAGTGGCAAGGTCGTCTTGGTGAATGGTTTGCAAAATGGTTCAGTATCTAGTACAATATCACAAGACCCAAATAATAAATCTTCGATAACTATTCTTCGTTCTGAAAACGAAAAAGATGGTATTGAATTTACTTGGTCTGTGTGGCTTTACTTGAACGGATTCGAAAATAGCAGTTCTTACCACCATGTTTTTAACAAGGGCAATACATCTACGTCTCAGCCTACTAGCAATTTTCCAGGAACGACCACACCAAACAATGCGCCTGGTCTTTATATCAACCCCAACTATGACGGATTTCGCGTAATAATGAATTCGTTCAATAATCCTTATCAAGAAGTAATAGAAGTAACAGACTTACCTATGGCTAAATGGATAAATATAGTTATACGCGTTCAAGATAAGAACTGCGATATTTACGTCAATGGTCGTCTTGTAAAGCGTCGCATCATGACAGAAGTTGTTAAACAAAACTATGACAATGTTCATGTATCTCTAAATGGGGGTTTTAGTGGATATTTGTCCAACTTGACATACTATAATAGGTCTGTTAGTGTTACAGAAATACAGGATATTATTTCCGTGGGTCCAAATCTTAAGCCCGTTTCAAAGGCACTTGACTTGACTAACTCTGCACCAAGATTCTTGTCAAATCGTTGGTATTTTGACCAAACTACCGCATAACCAGACGGAAATGACGTTATTGCGCGACTTTATAAACTATTTTACATAATGAATGATGATAAAATAGTTTATATTTTATTGAATGCTTGGCCACTGGCACTTCACTTTGAAAAAAATACAGGAAATTTTGTCCCACCCGACGAATACGTATTGGGATGTCTATAATTATTAAATGGCGCATTTTTAGAGAAACAAAGCGTTGTCGAATTTCCAGGCACACCAGACGAACCAGAAGTGTTGCATATTACTGCCGGCGGAGGTGTCCAGCAAACCAAAGATGTCGCTGTCTGTTTTAAACCAACCCCCGGTTCATTATTAATGTTCGTAATGTTAGGGTATGTATATTCTTGGGATTGGGATGCCCATGCTTTTTGACGTGTGAGTTGATTTTTTGCCGCCATTGACCATAGCGTCGCCCTTGAGTATTGTAATGATCCAACAGCAGGATACTGCAAGATTTGTGCCTTTCGAAGCATATTTTGGTTTAAATTGTCAACCGATGTAATATCCCCAGAACAATTTATATCGAATCGAGACCATAAACGTGTCGGTGCATTATTGTTATAGCTTGTCGCACTTGCCGTGTTTGATAGTGGACTTCGTGCACCACACGAATTCACTGCATAAACTCTATACAAATAAGACACATTATTTGCAATATTTGGATCGTTTATTGTTGCGGATGTTGTAGGCGATGGTATAGTTGTAAAGTATGTTACCCACCCACCAAATTCGCATAGTTTATATTCAATAACATAGTAAGAAATAGTTTGAGGTAGCTCTTGCGTCGACGCGGTCCATGTTAAAACAACAAATCCGTTTGCGTCCGTCGTTGCTACAAGATTTGTAGGGGCAGTAGGGGGGTTATAAGATGAAGATGAAACAATAGGAGACGAAAAAATACCAGCACCAGCGTTATTTTGTGCTGCAACTTTAAAGTCGTATGAAGTGCTAGATAATGGGAGCGGAACTATAGCAGTTGTAGATGACGAATTTGTATTGTATGTATACCATGTGCTATTGGGAGGCGATGTTGTTCTATAATATATAATATATTTTGTAATAGGGCTTCCGCCGTCGTTAGCCGGCGCAGTCCATGTAAGTATCACGCTATTTGTGTACCCTGTATTGCATCCCGCAATAGCTACATTTGTTGGAGCAGATGGAGGGATACTTGCGGTGTTAATATATAAAGAATTTAAAGAATTTGGGAGAGAAGATAACGGACCGACGCCCGAACAACTAATACTCGATATTTGAATTTCATATAAAGTAGCATGTGTTAACTGGGTTATAGTGTATGTAGTAGCAAGAGGGGTGCCGCTTGTAGTAGTATTGTAGGAGTTTACGGGGGGTATAACCGAACCCGTGGATGATATTTGCGACCAATAAATCAAATATCCAGTAATCGGATTACCCCCCGTATTTGCAAGTCCGGTAGGTGTAGTCCACGAAATCGCAATACTACTAGACGTAATGGCAGTTGTAGTGATTGGAATCGGTGGCTGGGGTGTAATTGATGGCGTGGCGGTTGAATTCGCAGTTTGTGCAGAATATGGTCCGGTGCCGATTACATTTACTGCTGCGACTTGAAAATAATATTGCGTGCCATTTGTTAAACCGGTAAATGTGTAACTAATTGTTGGTGTTGTTGGTGCGTTAACCGAATATGGTGGTGTAGGCAACCATGGTCCAGTCAAACTTGTGCTATACTGCAAATTATATGACAATATAGGTGAACCTCCTGTATTAGTCGGGGGTGCCCATGTCACCGAAACCTGCTGGTTATCACAACTTACCGAAGATGTAATAATAGCAGGACCAGGGATGGTAGAAGATGTCAATGATATTACATTGGAAGGTGTTCCTGTGCCAACCGAATTAATACCCGAAACGCGAAAGTAATACAACGTGCCATTTGTTAACCCCGTTACGATATATGCAGTCGCCGTAGAACCGGTATTAACCGGTGTCCACGGCCCCGAAGGATTGGTGCTATACTCAACTAAATATCCTGTTATCGGCGTTCCTCCATTACTTGTTGGTGCAGTCCACGTGAGGGTGGCTTGTCCATTACCGGCCGTTCCTGTTAAATTTGTTGGGCTATTTGGTGTAGTAAAAGTTGTTCCTATTACTATGTCGCTATACGCACCTGTTCCTACTATATTTACTGCTGCAACACGAATATCGTATGTTGTGCTGTTGGCTAATCCTGTAACTATGGTGTTTGTAGTTCCTATCCCGGTAATAGTTGTAAAACTTCCGGAACCCGTTACTCGATATTGTAAAATATAGGATGAAATTGCTAATCCTCCGTTACCTGGAGCAGTCCATGTTACAGATATATTACCCACATTTGGTCCGGAAGTAGTAGTCACGCCTGTAACTTGGTTTGGGGTTGTTCCAGGAGTCGCCGAATTAGACGTTATAAATGGTCCCGATTCGGGTGCACCACTACCACAAAATCCATTCACTGCGGCCACTTGAAACCAATACGTAGTTCCGTTAGTAAGCCCCCCAAAGCTATATGATGTAGTTACACTAATGTAATATAAACTACTCCATGGCCCCGATGAACTTGAACTGCTATATCGAATAACATAACTATTTATTGGACTTCCACCATCACTATTGGGTGCAGTCCACGTTAGTGGAACATACCCATTTTGATAAGATGTTGCACCTAAAGATGTTGGTGCACTACATGGTTGAATAGTATATGAAAGTATATTTTGTATACCCCCGTATGTGTTTAAACTACCACCCGGAAAAAGAAACTGAGTTGGTAGATTATATGTGAAACCGAGACCGCTTATAACATTTAATTGTTGAGAACTATAAAAAAGTATATATAATGGTTGTCCTATATAAGATCTATTTCCAGTATTATTTAAATCGGATGGACTAAGAAGTAACGACCCGGTTCCGACGCCACCCCCTGGACCATTATTAGTGGCACTAATAGGAGTAACCCCATACGACAATTCTGTGCCGTTACTAGCTAAAACTTTACCAAACAAATTATAACCATAAGTCGCAAATATACCGCTACTCACCAAACTTAAATTATAAACTATTGTCACATAAACATTATCAACATTTGTAATACTTGTAAAATATACACTACCGGTAAAACCCTGACCAGCCAAACCCGTCGACAAAGTAAATGTGCTTGCATTTACTTGTAGCGACGACATGCTTAAAGTTAAAATAATAAAATAATATACTTTCTCCTTATAGTTAAATTAACCTCTCAGGACTCCTCGGTAATAATACTAATAATACTAATAATACTAATAATACTAATAATACTATATTGTAATGATATAATATTATTAAATTCCGAATACCTGTAAAAAATATTCAGAATTTTAAAGTTAAGGCCGCAAGCGAGGATTTACACACACTTCCCTTGTAGGAAATATTTCACCTGACATGCATTTTGTGCTTTCGCCGACCTCGATACAGCTTCTAAATCCGCGGTCTTCGCCTACATAACAATACCCCGATGTTGGACCAGGGATTTTTTTGAGGTCTTCTGCGGGAGGCTTCTGCTGATTTTTTTTCGCGTATTCTAAAGCTTGTTGTATGGATTTCTGGCGAGCTTTTTCGCGACTTTCTTCTTCCTGGTATGCCGCAGCTTGTGTAGCGGGTGGTCGCGCAGAATCGCCCACATTTTTAAGAGGGGTTTGTCGTTGATTCGGTTGAATTGGAATCGGTTTTATATTATCGGTTTGGTATATAGGTTGTTGTTGTTGAGGGGGCGCGGCAGCGGCTTGAGGTGGCGCGGGGAGTTGTGTCGCAGTCGACACAGGTGCAGTTCCTACATTTTTGTCAAGTTGGGGAATAGAATTTGTTCCAGTGGCGGATAGTTGGCCATTTGTTGTTTTATCGGTTACTGGCGTGGAATTCATTAATCCAATAGAAACAAGCAAAGGATTAATATATTTACCAAATGTATTCGTATACCATGCGGTTAAATTGTCTAAATATCCTGTAAAATATAAAGCAAATGCAACAACAATAAATAAAACAACAACTACTCTAAATACAAACCATAGTGAAGAAAACGGAGAGTCTTTTGCTTCTGATGATTCCGATGATTCCGATGATTCCGATGATGCATCCGCCTTTGATTTGGACGATGAAAATGAGATAGGAAAAGACGCGTCGTTGGTTTTATCTTCGTCGTTCGCGGCGTTGTAGTCTTCTCCGGGCTTTGTAGAACTCGAGCGTGAACCAGGCAAAGAAGCAGAAAGTTTATTTAAAATACCTGAAAACGCGGATGGTTTTTCTACACGTGCTTCTTCGCCTTTTACTTCGCCTTCGCCTTCGCCCTCGCCTTCGCCCCCATGTAATGATTTTAAAAATGAAGAACGTTTAGATTTTTTCGAACGCGAACCTTTTTTTGTCATATTGATATTGATATTAATATTATTATTATTATTATATAGCTATAAAAATATTTTACATATACGTGTAAAATATTTTATAATACTATTTTATAAGACAAAAACCACAACAAACCCTCGACCTCAGCCTCATCATGAATACATTTCTAATCTCGTCGGCATTGTTAGTTGCAATTGATGCGATCTATCTATACCTTATAGGGAAGCCGGTTTTTGAAAAAGCGGTATTCGCAATACAAAAATCGCCACTTGTGGCAAAAATGCCACCAGCAGTATTTACGTATGTTTTAATGGCAGTTATTCTTAACTATTTTATTATATCTGTAAACAAGACACCCTTTGATGCGTTTATTCTCGGGTTTTGCACATATGGTATTTTCGATTTTACCAATTTAGCAATATTCAAAAACTACAATTTCAAAACCGCAATTATCGATACACTATGGGGTGCAATTTTGTTTTTTGTTACTACTCTTCTTACTTACAAACTGAAAAAAATATTATAAATATAATTATAGCATGTATATATCTACCAGCCCTCCCAACTAATCGTGATCAGTATCCCGCATTCCCAAATCGTATTTATTTAATAACTGCATCTTATCAATCGATTTTTCAATACTGGATTTTTTAATATCTGTCATCAGGTAGTCCACCTTTGGTCCAATTTCATTTTTTTTAATCTGTTTATAAACTGCGTTGATTTTTTTAACAACGATTTCGACCCCCTCTTTGTCTTTTATAATTTCTATTTTTTCATCATATTTTTCGGTTAAAATAGAAATAGCATAGTAAATCAAATAACGTCTTCTTTTTTTAACACCGGGTGTATATTTCAAACAATATAGTTTCAAAATACTATTAATAATTTTCACTTTGATTTTATTATTTGAATTGTCGGCGTAGTTTATAATAATTTCCCATAAAATCCATATAGGATCCATTTGGTGCTTATCGTCTACAGGAATATTACTTCTTCTTTCGCATAAACACATTTCTTTCTTATTCGCGCATATTTTTTGAAACTCCATTACCCATTCTAACCAAAAACAGGCTTGTAAACTATTTTTTGACTCCGGCGAAACATGATACGCAAACTCATTGATTGCAATAAACAACTCTTTAGGGTCATCTTTGCGATATATTACTTGTGCAAATGAAACCGATGGTGCCTTTAATTTATTCGTCATTTGTGTTATGTCATATTCTTCTTGTTTGTTTATTTTGATGCCTTGGAAACTATGTTTTTTGTTACTAAAACACAAGATACAAATAACTTCTGCAAATAATGATCTTATTTTTGGACTATTTCTTAGGCGGAGTAGGTCGTCTCGGTAGCCGGACGATATAATATTTTTGAAATTTTCATAACGTAATTCTATATACGTTGCCAGACGTGGATTTGCTAAATGAATATGTTTCCCTAAAAATGTTAGAATAATATCCCATAGGTCGAGAAACTGACCGGCACAAATAAGTTCAGCACTCCAATTACAAGCGTGTTCTATTTTACTATTTAGTATACTATTTAGTAGTTCTTTTCTTACATCGGTTTTTTTATACTTTGAAAAGGATTCTCCTTTGAATTCTGCAATCGTTCGTATATCATTTATTTGATATTCACCATCCATTATATTACTTTTTTTATAAAAAAATATAATAATAATACATATAAATATTATATACACAATACACAAACGACTAAACAATGACTATTTTTGATACTATAATTAACAAAATCAACGCAACATCAAGCTGGATAATCATATCTATTTTTATTATTATATTAATATCCGTAGTCTATATTTATCGTCTGTTTTTTATAGAGGCGAATAAAGTCCCGGGTTATAACAAAGAAGGATTTACTATAAATAAAGATATTACGATTGCAGATGTAAATGATATCGATACGGGCGATACAGGTGATACGGGCGATGACGATCATTCATTCGACAAATTTTATGCAACAATATATCAAGATTTATTTTACCGGGATTTTGTAGATGATTATGAAGTGGGTATTATTCTAAATAAAATACAACCAGTTCGCCAAACAGATGCACTTGTTATTGGTTCTAAAACGGGTAAACATGTAGATGCACTAGCAAAAAAAGGTTATAATGCTTATGGACTAGAGAATTCAACGGATATGATAGTTTCGGCAATGAATAAATATCCGGGAAATAAATATGTTTTAGGAAACGGAATGAATCAACTTGCTTTCGAGTCAGAGCGGTTTACGTTAGTGTCTATTCTGGATTTTACTATATATACTATAAAAGATAGACGAGCATTATTTGAAAATGCATACCGCTGGTTGGTTCCTGGTGGATATTTGGCACTTCATTTAATAAATGTGGGTGGATATTATGACACGCAAGTAATGTCTGCAAAAGAAAGACGATTCTCGCCGACTATTTCTAAACTATTTGACAAAAGACCTGTGGTAAATGTCATGGGCAATAATGATGCAGGGGTGGGTAGCTATGTATACAAATCAAAAATTCGTATGAATACATATGATCCCGAGATGATTGAAATGTATGAAGTGTTTACAAATAAAAAAACTGGAAAAAGATATAATAAAACAACGAATTTTTATACTCCCGACCAGAGTGTTATTTTAAGCGAGGCAAAAGATACGGGGTTTAATATGCTTGCCCAATACAATTTAATGACAAATAATAAACCATACCAGTTTTTGTATATATTGTATAAGCCGTCGAATTAGGGTGATGGTTTTTGTTTATATAAAATTTTTGTGTGAAAACTATTACGATCTAAAAGATCGTAATAGTGGTTTACTAAATTAACGTTAGATATACTTGAAAAAGCATTGATCAAGCAGAGTCTTAGATTTGATGAAAAATTGAACG